>SDBV01000348.1_pt1 | contig 65693 bp, 53 predicted proteins | sample 2277081 | NCBI WGS metagenome assembly SDBV01 (sample SAMN10402039, study PRJNA504765) | marine sediment metagenome | isolation source: marine sediment core GS10_PC15, 223 cmbsf | place: Arctic Ocean: Southern Knipovich Ridge | collected 2010
CTGGCCCTGAAGGTTTTGTTGAGATTATAGGGCGGGTCGAGAATCAACAAGTCCGCGAACTTTTCGGGGAGAAATTCAAGAACTTCGAAGATATCCTGATTTATTATTTTATTTTCAATGGCATTTAAATCTGCCAGCCCTGAAATCTGAATAATATCTTTTTTGTAGTGTGTCTCTTCCTCTGTATTAAGCGTAATGGTACGGTTTTTTGGCGCGCGAACCTTGTCCACAATTGCCACCTTTATATGCTGATCTCAATTGAATTTTCCCGTTTATCCGCGGGTAAGTAACTTAAAAATAATCAATTACGGCTTTATTCGCGGACATTTATTACCCTTAAGGGTATAAGTTGGTTTAATTTATGCGGATTCCTTTTTTGTTTTGCGTTTTTTTGCAAACAGTTCGGCCTTGCCTTCGACCATGTCGCGAGTGAGAACATATTTGGCGGGTTTTGGCTCTTCGGGCAGTTGGTACATCATATCGACCATCAGTTCCTCGGCAATCGCCCGCAGCGCCCGGGCGCCGGTGTCACGCTCAAGCGCCTTTTTAGCAAGTGCGTGCAGGGCCCCATCTGTGAATTCAAGCTCTGCGTTTTCCATCTCGAAGAGTTTTTTGTACTGCTTGATCAGCGCATTTTTCGGCTCAGTTAATATTTTTACAAGTGCTTTCTCATCAAGGACCGAGAGGGTTGTTATCACCGGCAGACGCCCTACCATCTCTGGTATCATTCCGTACTCGATGATGTCCTCGGGTATTGCCTGCCTGATTATGTCGGAGTATTGGGCTTTTTCGTCGGTTTGTCTGTCCAGTTCGGAACCAAAGCCTATCATTGTCTTGCCGAGCCGCTTCTTGACGATGTTTTCCAGGCCTATGAACGTTCCGCCGCATATAAAAAGTACCTGCGTGGTATCGAGCTGTATGTAGGATTGCTCCGGATGTTTTCTGCCGCCCTGCGGAGGGATGTTGACGGTAGTACCTTCCAGCATTTTCAGCAGGGCCTGCTGAACGCCTTCGCCGGAAACGTCACGGGTTATCGAGACATTCTGGCTGGTCTTGCCGATTTTATCGATTTCGTCTATATAAACAATGCCTCGCTGTGCGATTTCGATGTCGTAGTTAGCGGATTGCAGAAGCCGCAGCAGAAAATTTTCAACGTCTTCGCCGACGTAGCCGGCCTCGGTAACGGTGGTTGCATCACATATCGCAAAGGGGACCTTGAGCATACGAGCCATCGTCCGGGCAAGCAGTGTTTTGCCTGAGCCGGTGGGCCCTATCATAAGAACATTGGATTTGTCGATTTCGACGTCACTGTCACTGTCAATGTGCAGTAATCGCTTGTAGTGGTTGTGAACTGCAACGGACAGATACTTTTTGGCGTGCTCCTGCCCGATTATGTACTGGTCCAGATATTCTTTTATTGCTCTGGGCATGGGCATTTCCTTGAGGGTGAAAGCGGCACGGCTTTGGCGTTTGTCATTCTGCAGAACAATATCGTGGCACAAATCGACACACTCCGGACAGATAAAAACTTTGTTGGGCCCTTCTATGAACGTATCGACCTGGCTTCCAGACCTGCCGCAAAAACTGCAAACGGTTCTGGGTTTTCTGCTATTTGTTTTCTTGGCCATTTTCACCTTCCTGTATTTAGGCTGAATTTCATATCCAACTATGATTATAATTCAGCAGTAAGGTTCAAGCAAATTATTTCGCTTTTTTATATTTTAATTCGCCCGCCATTTCGCCCTGCGCGTGGTCAAGCTCGAACTGAATCGTATCAGCGAAACACAGCGCACTGAGAGCAAGTACCAATGTTACAATCCTGACTGTTGATTTGTTCATCGAATCTCCTCCCCCAATAACCGTTTTTTTGTATTAACACCGACTATAATAATCAGCTCACTGTTGTTTTAACAACTTCAATTTTTCGGCCCATATCGGCGGGATATCGGCGAAACTGTTCTCCAGTACCTCAATAGTGTGTACAACATCAGCCTTTTTCGTTTTTGGTATCCTGGACCAGCAACTAAGCTCATAAAACTTCGCGCGCCACCATTTGCGGCTACGCTGGTTTGGTGAGGGTGTTTCGTCCTTTCGTATTTTGCAAATCTGTGCCCACAATTCAGCGCTTTCCTTGAACCTGCCCTGCTCGGTAAGCAATCTTGCCCTGCAGCGAAGCAAGTCAACATTGTTGATGTCTTTTTTAATGAGGTCTTCGAGAGTCATTTGAATCTGTGATAGTTTCTCAGTATCTTTTTTGGCAGTAAAAATGCCTGTCTCGGCTGTAAACAAGGTCGATATCTGACTATCGACACAACGATGGCTGAATTCGGCAAGCTTGTGCAAATTCTCGATAAGACTTTGAAACTGTGAATCGTTGTTTTCGGCCTGCAGGCGGTCTATATCATCGATGGCCTGGGTAAGTAACTGGACTACTTCATCACAAAACGAGTCTTTGCCGATTGCTATATATTTGGCCAGATCGGCCGCTGCCTCGTTTAATCTGCCGGTCAGTCGCAGGGCTTTTGATTGGAGCAGGACAAGTGCCGGGTTCAGCATAACTCTTTCTGTGGACAGAATATTTAGAACCTTCCGGGCCAATGCCATGTCTTCTTTTTCGAGAAGCAACCCGCAGTATATGATAACCGCCTCTGTTCTTGTTTCTCTTCGCCTTCTACATTCATCAATCAGGCTGCTTAGTTGTTCGAGTATTCGTTCTCTTTCCTCCTGGTTTTCAAGGTTGCTTTTTTGCATCTGTTGTACGATTAAGTCCAGCTTTGCCTTGTTGCGAAAGATGCCGCGGTTGCGGCCGGCTATTTTTTGCAGCAGCCGAGTGCTTTCGGCAACTTTACCGCAGCGGGTCAATACAATGGTATAAATGTATTCCGGCCCTTTCTCTATTCTTTTTGCTATTTCGAGGTAATTTTCAAAGGCCGCGACCGCAGAATCGCAGTCAAGCCGATTCCTGTTGAGCATTTTGTACGCCATTATCGCAGCCTGCCGGGCAAGGTCTCTGGCATCGATGTCCAGCATATCGCATCTTTGGGCATGCTGCAGACGGCTTGCTTTTATCAGCAAGGCATGGGCTTTTTTAGGTGAAGAGTCTGCTGCCGCCGCCGCTGTGACATAGAGTATCAGGGGTGTTTGAAATCTGTCCTTCTCGGCTAAATAATTCAAGACAAGAGTGTGTTTTTCGACATTGTCTTTCCATGCGGTATTGACAGCAAGCTTGGCTTCGAAAACACTCATCTGTTCCGTGCCCAGACGTTGCCGGGCACGGTAAGAAAGATTAGATAATATCACCGAACCCAGAACGTTGGTTGTCTGGGGAAAAAGATTCACCGTTCTTTCAAAAGCCTGATGCCCTTTTAAGTTGCGGGTCAGAAATGCCAGAGGCAAAACAACTTCCGGGTCATCAGCACAATCGCTTCGGGAAAGTTCGTTGGCCAATTTGTCCAATTGCCCCGCCTCGGTTTCGCCAAGTAATTTAATTCTTTCTACGCTAATTTTGAAAACGGTTGCATGAATCATATCCGAGCGAATCCCAAGTTGGTCAAATTCTTTTTTCGCTAACAGCTTATATGTCGAGTCTGTACAGGCAAGCAGGGCAAGGGTCCTGGCGTTTAAGAATTGCACATAAGCGGCATCATGACTTTGCTTTAATGAATCGAGCCGGGACAGCATGTCCCGGGCTATTGTATTTCTTTGCGGCTGGTCAGCCGAAAGTGCCAGATAGAAATCAATTTCACATTTATTCAAGTTGGCCCTGTACATATCTGTTGAGAGCCTTCTCCACAGGCCCGTTGTTCCGTACAGCCTGTCCCAGTCCTGGCCTGTATAATCTTCGATTTGCTGTTTCAGTGCTTCCTGGTTATCAAGGATTGTTTGCAGACGCAAGCCGGCTTTTTTCGCAAGGTTGCGCAGGTTCTGTTTATCATTTGGGTCCAGGAAGCCGCCGTTGTATTCGTATGACATACGAAGCTCGAAGCTTTCCTGCGTAAAAGTCTTGGCCGTCTGGTCTGCTTCCTCAACCAGATTGCTAATATCTTTGGCGGTTGGAATGCCATCGGCAAAACCTGCTGTGAAAGCAAAAAGCAGAAAACCAAAAACTAAAAACCGTGCTTTAATACTCAACGCTGGCAACCTCCATTCTTGTTTTTCAGTTTCGCATTTTTCATTCGTTGGGGGGTCCCTGTGTCATTGTGAAAGTGATGTCGGTCAGACCAGCCCCATAGAATCCATTATATATCTTCGCAAGGTACTGCCATTTTACTTCTTGGTCGCAAATAATCTCTATGGGGTCGTCGGCCAATCTTTTTTGCTCAATCAAAATTTCGTTCAGTTTTTCTCTAAATATACTCAAATCCGCCTCAACTGTTCGGTCCTGTATCTCGATTGTTTGAAGCCGGGCAATTTGGACGCTGCAGCCGGCCTCGGTTGCAAAGATATGCATTACCAGAGGTTCAGGTTTTCCAAGTTGCCTGGTTTGCGCCTGTGCGGCGGGCAGTTGTAACGGCAGGAAGTCTTCGGCAGGTCGCCATCTTGCTGCTACGAGAAAAAATATCAGCAGCAAAAAGACTATATCTATCATCGGTGCCATGCGCAAGGCAAAACGTTTTTGCTGGCCACGATTCAATCGGTCATAAACTGTTCTTTGCATCGTTTGGTTACCAGGTCTGTCCAGTGCAAACCCTCCTGTATGTGTTGGGCATTATGCGGTTTTGGCGAACTTGGCACCTTGCCGCAGGGCTTCGGTATTGAGCGGTAGTGTCTTGTGGTACCGCTTGGCAAGTATATGGGGCAGGCTCTGGGCCGCGGCGTCAGGGCTGAAGAGGCCACGCTTTTGCAAGTACGCTCCCAGGGCCACCATGTTGGCACTTTTGGTGCTGCCCAACTCGTTAGCGATATCGTCGGCAGGGACCGCTAATACCTCGACCGTTTTATCGTTCAAGTATTCTGCCGGGTCGGTATCAATCAATGAACTGTTCATTATCAACAGCCCATGTGGTTTAATACAAGAGGCGAATTTTTTCAAAGATGCCTTGTTCATCACGATAAGCGCCGCTGGTCTGGCAACCAGCGGTGACGCGATAGCTTCATCGGCAATGATAACCATACAGTTGGCCGTTCCTCCTCGCATTTCCGCGCCGTACGAAGGCATAAAAGTCACCTCATTGCCGGCCTTCATCGCGGTATGGGCCAACAGTTTGCCGGCTAACATAATCCCCTGGCCGCCAAAGCCGGCAATGATAACTTCCTCGCATGGATGATCTGTTGCCATTTTTATCCTTTTAATCGACCCAGCGGAAAAACCTTTGTCATTTCTTTTTCCACCCATTCGGCCGCCTCTACCGGCGAGATACGCCAGCCGGTCGGACATGCCGATAGCAGCTCTACAAAAGCCAGTCCCCTGGCACCATCTACTTGAAGCTGGAATGCGTGCTTGACGGCCTTTTTGGCCTTAATTATATGCGCCGGTTTAGCAATCGAACATCGCTCGACGTAAATCACGCCTGGCAAAACAGTCATGAGTTCGGAAACCTGAAGCGGATAGCCCTCGCGGTCTACCTGTCGGCCAAGCGGTGTCGTTGTCGTGACCTGGCCAAGCATTGTTGTCGGTGCCAGTTGACCGCCGGTCATTCCATATATCGCGTTGTTAATAAAGATAACTGTTAATTGCTCGGCCCTGTGGGCGGCGTGGATAATCTCGGCTGTTCCGATAGACGCCAGGTCGCCGTCACCCTGATAGGAAAAAATTATCATATCAGGGTTGGTCCTTTTCATACCCGTCGCTACCGCCGGTGCCCTGCCGTGCGCCACCTCAATCATATCGACGTCAAAATAGTCATAAGCCAGCACCGCACAGCCCACAGGCGCTATGCCGATAGTTCGCCCGCTTATGCCAAGTTCATCGATAACTTCTGCTACCAGCCGGTGGGCGATGCCGTGTCCGCATCCGGGACAGTAATGTGTCACAGTGTCTTTAAGGCTTGGAGTTCGTTTAAATACTTTTTTCATTATGCCTGCTTTTTCGCAGCCTTTGTCAATTGCCTGATTTTTTCAAGAATGACCTCAACGCTCGGTATTCCGCCGGCACACCTGCCGTAAAATTCTACAGGCACCTTGCCGGCTACGGCAAGCCTGACATCTTCGACCATCTGGCCGCAACTCATCTCTATTACCAAAATCCCTGCTGAATTCGGCGCCATCCGGTCAACGGCTTTGCTGATTTGCTCCATTGGAAAAGGCCACAAGGTGATAGGGCGTATCCAGCCGGCCTTGATTCCTTCCTGCCTGGCCTTGCTTACTGCCGAGCGCACAATCCTTGCCACAGTGCCATAGGCAACCAGGATTATTTCAGCAGTTTCTGTCTGGTACTGTTCAAAAAGCACTTGCTGTTCTTCAATCTGTTTGTAGCCGGCCTGCAATTTATAATTGAGTTCCTCCAGTACACCCTTGCCAAGCCACAGGGACCTGACGATTCTTTGTTCTCTGCCTTTTTTCCCGGTAAGTGCCCAGTCTTTGGCAGGCAATTTTCGCCGGGGTTTTTTCTCCAGCACCACTGGTTCCATCATCTGCCCCAAGGCACCGTCAGCCAGTATGATAACAGGAGTTCGGTACTGGTCCGCAAGGTCGAAAGCAAGTGGCACAAAGTCGGCCATTTCCTGCACTGTCGCAGGTGCCAGCGTGATAGTTCTGTAATCGCCGTGTCCGCCGCCGCGTGTGGCCTGGAAATAGTCACTCTGTGACGGAGCGATATTGCCCAGGCCGGGACCTCCCCGCATTATATTGACAATGACCGCGGGAAGCCTGGCGCAGGCAAGAAAGCTAATTCCTTCCTGCATCAGACTGACACCGGGACTGGAAGAGGACGTCATAGCTCTTTTGCCGGTGGCTGCTGCACCGAAGACCATATTTATGGCCGCCAGTTCGCTTTCACTCTGGACAAAGACCCTGCCTTCTTCGGGCATTCGTCTGGACATATAGACGGGGATTTCGTTTTGTGGTGTAATCGGATAGCCGAAATACGCATCAACGCCGGCAATAATAGCAGCTTCGGCGAGGGCTTCATTGCCACTGGTTAGAATCCTTTCGTTCACGCTTTTTTCCTGATAACGCTGGTGCTGTTTTTCTTGTCAGGTTTGATAGCTACTATATTACTACTACTATCACGATACACATCGATTACTGTCTCGGGGCAAACAATTGCACACAAAACACAGCCGGTACAATCATCACAGCTTGCCTGCGCAGGAAAGTAGCCGTTTTTGTTGGATTGTTTCGAGATAGTGATACAGCTTTTCGGACAGGCCGGCACACAAAGACCACAGCCTTTGCACCGCTCAGTATCAATAATTACTTTGCAAGCCATTTTAGTGTTTCAATCTAATATACAGGATAGTTCCAGTAAATGAATTGTACAATATCAGCGAATTTTGTAAAGGGAAAAGGGGCTGGTGAAAATAATTAGGCTTCTGCAAAATTGAATTTATTTGTTGTTGAAATTATCCTGCCGATTTGTAAGATAATAGATAATAACAACTTAGCACCGTCCAAGTGGACCACGCAATGTGCCAAGGCCGCTTGCACGGCATAAGAGGAAGGGTACAAAAGAAAACCAGAACATTTCAGGAAGACAAAAATGGCAAGAAAAGCTTTTCTGACAGATACGTCTCCGGACAAACACAAAAACTACCAAAAAAGACATAACCCTCTTCGCAAGGTGAATAATAGTAAAACAAGGATTTATTTAGTCGCTGCGCTACTAATTGCAATCTCAAGCTGTCCTGGATGCACACCTAAGGACGATTATGATACAGCCAAAACCTCTACAAGGCTGGCTCTCATACCGCAAAAACAGACCATAAAAACCGAACAAACTTCGGGAAAACTCAGAATTGGACACTATCAGTGTGTATGCCAACCCGGCAATTTCGAAGAAAACCTGAAGACCGTTATCCACGGATTGAAGCTGGCCCGCGAAGCAAAATTAGACATTGTCTCTTTTCCGGAATCTTTCCTGACAGGTCTCTTTGCGAGCGAAAAAGATGCGAGGGCAAATTGTTTTGCAATAGACTCGCCCCAGATGGAAAGGCTTTTGGCTGAAACCGCCGGCTTTGAAATATCGTTCATGGTTGGATTTAACGAATTAAGAGGCGGCCAGTTATATAACACTGTCGCAGTCATTGAAAAAGGCGAAATACTTGGAACCTACAGCAAGGCTTTTCCTGTTATTGATTATTTTACGCCGGGCAGGGAATTTCCCGTCTTTGAAAAGAACGGCGTAAAATTCGGCATTGTAATTTGTGCCGACGGAGGTTTCATAGAGCCATGCAGAATTCTTGCGCTCAAAGGCGCCCGGATTGTTTTCGCACCCCATTCCAATTATGTGCGTGACCCGGTAAAACATTATCAACTGGTTAGAAACGACCACATCGCACGAGCTGTCGAAAACAGTATATATTTTCTTCGCGCCAATGACGTAATCCAGGGACATAACGTAAAGGGGCGGCCATATCACGGATACGGTTACGGTGACAGCCACCTTATCAACCCCAGCGGTCAGATTGTCGCGGGTGCCGGCCTTTACAACGAGTATCTTATGATTTATAATCTCGACTTAAATCAGAAAAACTATCCGTATCGGTGCATTGAGAGAAACCGAAAATCGGCAACAGCTTTAATTGAGATATTAAAACAGGCCCTGGACACCACCCCTTGAAGGCAATTTGAAAGGGAATCGTTCTGGCTAATTCATTTTTTAACCGACGTAATTCTATGAAGGCGACCGGCCTTGGCATCGCCGCTTTTGCCGCCGGCACAAGCCAAACCAATCAGGCACAAGCCGCTTTTCGGCCCGAAAAACCTGTCAATATTTACGGCGGCGAGTACGACAGCCTCAAGGTCGGGCTTTGCCAGATTCATACCGAAGAATGGGCCATTGAGGATAATCTCAAACGCACCCTAACTGCGATAGAAGTCGCTGCCGCCAAAGGCGCCGAAGTCGCCGTCACTCCGGAATGTGTGTTTCACGGCTATGGCAATAACAAGTCCCCAGGCGCCGGGAAAAGACTCTGGTAAATCTCAGAAAGACTCGATGGAAAAAACCTGCAAAAGGTCTGTCAAAAGGCCAGGCAACTGGGAATCTATGTAGTGATTGGCTTTACAGAACGAGGCGACCATAAAAAGCTTTACAACTCCGTTGCTGTCATTTCCAGAGAAGGAAAAATTATTGACGTATATAGAAAGGTACACTGCAGAAGATTCGAGCGAATTGACTATGAGGGATTTTTTACGCCCGGTGACAGGTTTTTCACGTTCAATCTAATAGCGGCAAGCCGCACATTCAAAGTTGGGGTTATGATATGTTTCGACAGGGAAGTTGCCGAATCAGCGCGGTGTCTGCGGGCTTTAGGTGCTGAAATAATACTTTGTCTCAATGCCTGCCCTGTCACTGATATGACCAAATACGTAAATGTAATGAACAACGATACTATTACGCGCTGCAGGGCAGCCGAGAACGAGCTTTTCATTGCGCTGGTTAACCTCCAGGGCAGGTTTAACGGCCGAAGCTTTGTGGTCGGTCCCAAAGGTGAGCTTTTGTATCAATGCGGCACCGACCCGGAAGTGCAGGTGATAGATATACCGGTCGGAGTGGCCAGGAAAAGGCTCCGCGACAAACCGTTGAGATGGATGGGCTGGGGATACCGAAGGCCTGAGATTTACAAAAAGTATTTGTAACCAATACGTTTTCAGGAAGGCGGTTTTTTAAGTTCTTCAACGTTAGGCATATCTTTTAGCGAGTTCAGGCCGAAGATTTGTAAAAATTTCCTTGTAGTGCCGTACAGCATTGGTCTGCCCAATACTTCGGCTCTGCCGGCGATTTTGACCAGCCCCTTGTACATGAGATTACGTATCATATCGCCGGCGGCAACACCCCTGATGGCTTCAACGTCTGCTCGAATGACAGGCTGTTTATAGGCGATTATCGCCAGTGTCTCCAAAGCTGCACCGCTGAGCTTGCCGTCACTTCGGACCCGAAGAAGTTTGCTCAACCAGTGATTATAGCCGCTTAGCGTCAGCATTTGATAGCCGCCCGCAATCTGCTCAATCCTGAAGGCATTGTTATTAGCTTTGTATCTGCTGTTGAGTTGTTCGATGTATTGACGCAGCTGCTTTACACTGGTACCTACGATATCAGCGAGGCGCTCGGGGCGCAGAGGCTCATCGCTGGCAAAGAGAACCGCTTCGGTAACCGATTCAATCGTCGGCTCAAAGTTGCCACTGTGCAGGGGTTGTTCGGTTTCCGGCTCTATTTGCTGCTCGTTTGTTTGCTGTTCTTCGCTCTGCTCTGTCATAGATTTTTCCACCTAAAGGGGTCTGCGTCTTTCTTACTTATCCGTATTGTCACCTCTTTGATTTGTTTTTGCAACTGTTTGGCGAATTTTTTTAGTATAAACCGTTCGGAGACGGTGTGACTAAGGCAGACACACGTCAGTCCCGCCTCGGCAGCAGCCAGGGCCTGATGATGTTTCAATTCACCTGTCAGGTACAAATCGGCCTTTGCGGCGATGACCGAGTTGATAATCTTTCCGCACGAGCCTGCACAAACCGCCGCTTTTCTGACCAGTCTTTTTTCGTCGCCAACAATACCAACGGCCTTAGCGCCGGTGGTTTTTTTTATTCTCTCGATTATGGTCTTTATGCGCGCCGGCTTTTTCAGCACCCCGATTCTGCCCAGGCCGAACCTGCCTTCGGTTGACCAGAGCTTAAAACAATCAAAGGCCGGCGTCTCATAGGGGTGAGTCTTTTTCATTGCTTCTACTACGGCCTGCAGCTTGTCCGCCGATACAATAGTCTCGAATCGCATCTCAGACACTTTTTCCAGCTTGCCTTTTTTGCCTATGGCAGGGACTGCGCCTTCCAAAGGCAGGAAGCTGCCCTGTCCCTGTGATTGAAAGCCGCAATGGCTGTAGTTGCCCATCGCGCCCGCACCTGCGGCAAAGACCGCGTTCGCTACTTTAGCCGCCGATTTGACCGGCACAAAGACCACGAGTTTGTAATTGTCACCTGCCGGGCTTTCAACATAATCGCCGATAGGCTCAGCATCACAGATGCCGACAATTTCGGCAAGGCCGTCATTGACACCGCCGGCAACAACATCCAGCGCAGTGTGAATTGAAAATACCGAAATGCCCGCCTTGATTAGCAAGTAAGTAACTTCTGAGGGGCTATCGGCTGTGATTTTTTTCAGGCCGTCCCAGATAACAGGATGATAACTTACAATCAAATCTGTTTTCAGCCTCTTTGCCTCAGCGACTACATCTTTGGTGACATCAATGGTCAGCAGAATGTTTTTCACATTTCGCCGCCGGTCGCCTATAAGCAGCCCCACGTTGTCCCAATCCTGGGCTAATTTAAGCGGCACAATTTTTTCGATTCGTTCTGCAATATCTTTTATCTTCATTTTTTCTGCCCGCACATAGATTCTATAACTTCCTTGAAATATTTCTGCAATTTTTTGGTCACCTGCCCGACCTTGCCGTCACCGACAGTATGTTTCTCTACCGCAATTACCGGCAGAATCTGCATAATCACGTTTGTCAGGAAAATCTCGTCGGCTTCGAGAACATCGGTTATGTCGAGATCTTTTTCAACAAGTTTTACCGAATTTTTTATGGCAATTTCGCAGACCGTTTTTCTGGCGACGCCCGCAAGTACCGGCGTTTCAAGCGGCGGCGTATACAGGACAGAATCCTTTACCAGAAACACATTGCTGATACAGCCCTCAGCGAGACGATTGTCCACAGTAAACCAAAGGGCCTCGGCTGCTCTTTTTTGATGTGCGGATTTGAGCCCCATCATACGTGAATAATAGCTTGTCGTTTTGTGCCCGCAGGTCGGGTCGTTGGGATTTTGCTTATACGGGCAAAGCACCACAAGAACACCTTTTTTGTAATACTGGTCCGGGTACGGCTGAAGTTCCGTAGCGGTGATAAGCAAGGTAGGTTTTGGCAATTCCTGTGACGGAGACATCGAGCCCGAGGTAAGCGTCAGACGCAGACGCGCATCGGTCAATTTGTTTGCCGCTAATGTTTGATAGATAGCTTCGGTAATGAACTTTTTGTCATAAGTGTTGTTTATCGACAGCGCCTTGCTACTGAAAAAGAGCCTGTCCAGATGGTCGGCCAGCGCAAAGACCACGCCGTTATAACTTCGCATCGTCTCAAACAGCCCCGCGCCATACAAAAAACCAACGTCATTGACAGCTATGCTGGCCTTGTCAACATCAATCAACTTGTCATTCAAGAAAACTTTGTTCATTATCACGGATTAAAAATTTTATTCTTTGTTCCCGACAGCATTGATACCGCCCAGCAATGCTCTTGCCTTTGTAATAGTCTCAGCCCATTCGGCCTTTGGGTCCGAATCAGCGACTATTCCGCCGCCGGTCTGCGCGAAGGCCTTTCCGCCTTTGATAATAATTGTTCGTATGGCAATATTCAAGCACACACTGCCGTCAAGGCCGATGAAGCCGATACTACCTGTATAGACGCCTCTGACTGTTGGTTCGGTTTCGTCGATAATTTTCATAGAGCTGATTTTCGGGGCGCCGGTAATAGAGCCGCCCGGAAACATCGCCTTCAAAATATCGCAGAATGATATTTCGCTGCGAAGCCGGCCGGCCACGGTAGCTACAGCGTGAAAAACCGTCGGATAGCTCTCTACTGTTCGCTTTTGTACCACCTTGATGGTTCCGTATTCGCAGATTCTGCCGAGATCGTTGCGCTCCAGGTCGATTATCATATTCAGTTCTGCTTTTTCTTTTTCACTGCTGAGCAGTTCGCCGAGATTTCTTTCGTTTATCTTTTTTGCCTGCAAACCCGCCTGAGAAGTTTCATCAATTCGCCGGCGAGTACCTTTGATAGGCTTTGTGCTGATAACGCCATCGGTGATTGTGATAAACATTTCCGGCGAGGCGCTTATGATAGTGAAATCGTCGCTGCCGATATACGCTGCATAACCGCTTGGGTTATAATGGTTTTGCCAATGGTAAAGTTCAATGGGGCAGGCCTCGTAATCACATTCGAACCGCTGGGAGAAGTTGACCTGGTAGACGTGGCCATCATATATGCATCGTTTTATTTTTTTAACGGCGTCAAAGTAGCGGTCCTTGTCCATATTGCAGCGGATTTGCGAAAAATCGATATTGTCGAGGTCGGCAGGGACCGGCTTCGATACCAATATTTTTTTTGATTCCTCAAGTAACCTCTCAAGAGCAGCCAGTTTTTCCGCAGGACCGGCGGTGTCATCAGGCAGTTCCAAAGCAATCAGCCGGCAGCTGTCCTCGATATGGTCGTAGCATATAAGCTTATCATAGAAACACAATCGAACCAGCGGCATCTTGAGGTCATCGATTGTCGTTTCCGGCACACGCTCGATGAATCTGCCCAGTTCATAGCCGAAGAACCCGGCCCAGCCGCCACAAAACATCCCTTTTGGTAAACTGTTGGTAGAATTTTCTTCAAGCTTGTATTTGCCCAAAACCTGTTGCAGTTTTTCAAAGGGATTGTTTTGACCAGCCTTGAATTCAAAAACTTCTTTGGGAACAGCTGCCCAGTAACTGAATCTGTTTGTATCGGTCTTTGCGGAATTGCCGCCAAGAATGATGGGCAATTCCAGCCGGGCAAAAATCTGGCTTAAAGCGGCTAACTTTACCGGCGTGCGAATCTTCCTTGTGTGAAGTTTGCAGTAAACGCATTTATTTTTTGCAGAAACTATCGCTACCGTCATTGCAGCTGCCCTGCCTTGAATTCTTTTATAATCTGTACGCCCGAGGAAGTGCCAATTCTTTCGGCCCCTGCCTCAATCATTTCTACCGCCTGGGTGTATGTTCTGATTCCACCGGCGGCTTTTACTTTGCAGTTCGGGGCCATCTCTTTCATCAGTTTTACATCCTCAACTGCTGCACCTCCAGCCGGGTTCATGCCGGTACTGGTCTTTATGAAATCGGCACCGGCTTCTTCGACAACCCGGCAGGCAAATAGCTTCTGGTCAAGAGTAAGTGCCGCTGATTCGATTATGACCTTGAGCAGAACCTTCGGCCTCATCGAGTGGCAAATCCTAAGCATCGCATGCAACTGACCAAGCAGATACTTGCTATCGCCTTCTATTATTGCGGCGATATCCGCTACCATATCTATCTCATCGGCACCGGCGAAAACAAGGTCCTTGGCGCTTGCAACCTTGGCTTTGGTGGTATCTGAACCCAGAGGCAGACTGACCACACCGCCAACCTTTACGCCTGTGTTGTGTAATTCCTCGGCCGCCAAGCCTACCCACCGGCCGGTCACGGAAACACTGTGAAATCCGAAATCTACAGCTTCGCGGCACAGTCGCTTGATATCTTCGCTGGTTGTGGTAGCACTGAGCAAAGTATGGTCAATGTAGCCGGCTAATTGTTTTTTATCGGTAACAGTCATTCTCTTATGTATCCTTTCTTTTTGAAGAACCCCGCCGCACTATTTACATCATCAAAAACCCTTGTTGCCGTCTGGGTGACAAAGATCGAGGGACTTTGTTCTGCCGGCCAGATAACGTATACCTCTTTGGCCGCCTCGTGGGCATGCTGCAGTTCTCTTTCCACTCCGCTGGATATTACGGGTCTTCCGTCGTCAGTGGTGGGAACAAGACTTATTATCATATCCGACTGGTCAATCAGCAGAAAATCGCGGGCGTATGTCTGACTGTTAATGTCACGCTCGATTTGTCTGACCTGGTCCAGTTCCAGCCGAATCGTTTGGCCGATCGCTGTGACCTGGACATAATCCAGGTCCTGCTTACTCGCCTTGTCGGCATAGTGAGGCAGGTCAGATTCTTCCAAATCAGCAGGGTCAAAGCATGTGAAATACTGCTTCAACGAGCATCTGAATTCGTCTATCTTTTCCCTGACACCATTCATATTCTCAATGTGTGTCATTGGGAAGCTCAAGTACGCTTTCTTTTTAGAGCTGTCAAAAATAAGATTGTAAAATGTCTCGACGGTTTCACTTTCGGCGCCGCGGGCAAGGCAATAAAAAGCTGCATTTTCATCAACACCTTTCCAAAGCATTTCCGTGCCGATAATTTCTTCTTCGCGCCAGACAATCAAGTCTTTTAGCGAGTGTCTTATAGAATGTTCGATTGCCAACCTGGCGTGCAAAGCAGCCACGCCGTCAATCAGGTTGATATAACTATCTGCTCCCAGCTGGCGCATCTGGTCGAAATCTACCGCTGGAAACAGCCCATGCCGCCAGCGAAAAGTCGCGTGTGTATTTACGATGAGGTTCTCGGCCTTTTTGGATTTTGCGATGATATCCTTGAAAACACTTCGGCGAAGATTGCTCAGCCTTTTCATCGGGATATCGAGGATTTTGCCCGGCGGAATATCGGGCGCTTCTGCGTACATCATATCGCCCACGTTGCACAAAAGAACCTTTTTACCTTTGTCCTGGGCCAGTTGACATACCTTTTCAAGGTAGCTTTTCTTGTCGACGCCGACCATTCCGGTAACAACAATTATCATTATTGGCCTCGAATCACTAAACACGAACCACGAACCACGATTAAAGGTTTTGCAGACGCTGCTGTTTGTCGTGCTCTTTCAATGCGGCGATAACTTCGTTCAGATCGCCGGCCATTATCTTGTCCAGGCTGTAAAGCGACAAGTTAATTCTATGGTCGGTTACGCGGTTTTGAGGATAGTTATAGGTTCTGATTTTCTGGCTCCTGTCACCAGAGCCTATCATAGTCTTTCGTTGCGCGGCACGCTCAGCCCTTTTTTTACTCTCGTGGAATTCGTAAATCCTGCTTCTCAAAATCCGCCATGCCTTGGCGCGGTTTTTATGCTGGCTTTTTTCATCCCGCATACTGACGGTAATGCCGGTCGGGATGTGTTCGAGTTTGATGGCACTATTTAGCTTATTTACACTCTGGCCGCCGGGCCCGCCTGCCCTGCTGACGTGTTCGAGGACGTCACTGGGATTAATTTCAATGTCTACTTCTTCCGGTTCAGGCAATACGGCTACAGTAGCCGCCGAGGTGTGGACTCTGCCCTGTGATTCGGTCTGAGGCACTCTCTGGACACGATGGCCGCCACCTTCGTAACCCAGTTCGGACCATGCCCCTTTTCCCTTGACGCCGAATATGACCTCGCGAAAGCCGCCGATTTCGGTAGTGCTTAAGTCAAGCTGTTCGGTCTTCCAGCGACGACCTTCGGCATATTTTATATACATATTGTACAGGTCACGCGCAAACAGCGCCGCCTCGTCACCACCGGTACCTGCCCGTATCTCTATTATGACCGAGGCAATAGCTTCATCCTCGCCCATCACCATTGCATCCTGGATTTCGGCAAGCAAAGCGATTCTTTGCCCTTCGAGTTGTTCGATTTCCTCTTTTGCCAGTTCTTTGAGATCCTGGTCCGATGCGTCACTATCCAATATCTGCTGGGCCTCTTCTATGCCGGCAGCGGTTGTTTTGTATTCGCGATACTTAGTCACCAGAGTTCTGAGCTTGCCTTGTTCTTTCGATAACGCTATCAACTTGTTTGAATCGCATGCGATCGCTGGGTCGGCAATCCGGGCTTCCAGCTCGCTGAACCTGGCTTCCAGCTCATCGAGTTTGGCAAAAAGATTGTTATATTCCTGGCTCATAAATACCATTCTCTAAAAATTCAGAATAACCGCCAATGAAATTACGCTGCCGCGGCGTAATCTGTTTCTATATCGAGAGAAAAATCAAAAGGCTCCGATCTCGCTTTTTGATCGCGAAATCCGAGCCCTGGTTATAACCTGTGAATATAGCTACTTGCCCTGGTCTTTTGTTGCCTTCTTGAAATAGTCTGTGCCATATTTCTTCTGGAATCTTTCGATTCTGCCTGCGGTATCGACGAATTTCTGCTTGCCGGTATAGAACGGATGGCACATCGAGCAGATTTCGGCGTGGATCTCTTTTGCGGTGCTTCGCGTCTCGAACGTATTGCCGCAGCCGCAATGCACTGTTACCTTGTCATATTTCGGATGTATATCTTTTTTCATAACTTTATGTGCTCCCAAAATCTCAAAAACACAATACTATAGCAGTATCTGCTGATATTTCAACATTTTTTTCTCAAATCCATGATTTAAACAGCTCTATACACCATTTTGTTCGTAAATAATTTAAATTGGCTTCCGTCAATGGCGTTAGGGGCCTCTATTTTGCCAAGCATAGCGGATTTCCGGGTCTTATCTAAGGAGACAATCACAAATTACGGGGTTTTTAACTGCCCTGATAAGTCTTTACAGCCGATATCTCAAGTATTATCATAGTATTACGAAAACTTTAATTTACGGAACAAGTTATGGAACAGCAAGGCCTGGAAGTGTCGGTAGTCGTACCGCTGCTCAACGAGCAGGACAATATCGGCCCACTCCATGAGCAAATCACAGAGGTCCTGGCCGATAAATACGACTACGAGATAATCTTTGTGGACGACGGCAGCGACGATAACAGCCTGGGTATACTGACCGGCCTGCAACAGGCCGATGCCAAAGTCAGGGTAATTGTCTTTCGCAGAAATTTCGGCCAGACCGCTGCCCTTAGCGCAGGCTTCGACCACGCACGGGGCGAAATCATTCTGGCAATCGACGCTGATTTGCAAAATGACCCGGCTGATATCCCGAAAATGATTGACAAACTCAATGAAGGATATGATGTAGTAAGCGGCTGGAGAAAGAAAAGACACGACAACGCCATCACAAGACTTCTGCCTTCGATGATGGCAAACCGGCTGATTTCTGTAATCACAGGCGTCAAGCTGCACGACTTCGGCTGTACACTCAAGGCATACCGCAGGCAGGTACTGGCACAGATAAATCTTTACGGCGAAATGCATCGGTTCATACCGGCCCTGGCAAGCTGGGGCGGCGCCAGGATTTGCGAGATAGTAGTAAACCACAGACCCAGGACCGCAGGCACCGCCAAGTACGGCCTGGGACGAATATGGAAAGTGATTTTAGACCTTATCACGGTCAAGTTCCTCGGCTCTTTCTCCACCAAGCCGATTTATATCTTTGGAGGGCTGGGGCTGGCAAGTGCGTTCGCAGCGGTCCTTTCCGGAATGGCGGTTCTCTATCAAAAACTCTTCTCGGGTCTGGCTATGAACAGAAACCCGCTGTTGGTGCTGACCGCAATGCTGATTACAGCAACTATTCAACTTATATTGATGGGCCTGCTTGCCGAACTTCTTGTGCGCACCTATCACGAATCACAGAACAGATCGACTTATGTCATCAGGGAAATAATCGAATCCCACGATGAAAGTGGAGATGAAAAATGAGCAAAGGCGCTCATAGATACAAGCCTCAGAAAAAAAAAGCAAAACCACAAATAAAAAAACCTCTCTTGCCGGCTAATAAACAACGCATAAAGCAAATCGTGGTTTTTGCCATAGTGGCCATCCTTGCGGCCATTCCGTTCGGGCTCGGTAAATACCTGGAATTCAACACACCCGGCCCATTCGACAGCGGAATATATGTTTACTCAGCTAAACACATACTCGACGGCGCGGAAATCGGAGTGGAGGAAAGACCCTCAGCCCAGTTAGGAACACTGCTGGTAAATATTCTGGGTGTGAGCCTGTTCGGCTTTAGTGAAACCGGCCCGGAGCTTATCCAGATGATTCTCCAGGCTGTTGCCTTGGTGCTTATGTTTATCGCGATGTATAAACTTTTCGGCACGTTATCCGCAGCCGTGGGGGTCATTGTTGCCTCGTTTTATCTTTCCTGTCCCCTCATCGCCAAGTTTGGAAATGTAAAAGAACAATACATGATTGCCTTTATGATTATGGGGGCAAGTTGTTTTGTGATGCGGCAATTGGATGGCAAGTGGTGGTGGGCCGTTCTGGCAGGGGCCTTTGTCAGTTGGGCGCCGCTGTTCAAACAAACTGGAACCACCGTTATAGGAGCAATCGGTTTGTTTGTTGTTATACAGCCGATATTGAAAAACAGAAGCTGGAAACAAACCGGGACCGATATTCTGCTGCTGTTGGCAGGTGTGGCAGCGGCGATTGGGCCACTGTATATATGGATAATCGGATGGGACATACAACTGGGACTACCGTATGCGTTTGCATGGAATATAATTGCAAAAATGCTGCCTGCAGCGCAAGACCCCGCCGGCAAGGCCGCAGCGGCATCGGGTTATATTGCCAGAAGCCGAACACTGATACCGTTCTCTAAACAATGGCCTACAGTGCTGCGATTCTACGGACTGCTGATACTGCCCATTGCTTTGGCAATAGGCGCTGTTGCAGCAAGGGTAATGCGGATGTTCCTCCAATGGCTGGGAACGCCGCAAGATGAAGGCAAAAAGTCTTACGAACGGTTTGTATTGTTGTTTGCGGCATGGTGGGTACTTGATATGGCATTTGTATGGATAAGCCCACGTTCGTATGACCAGTATTATCTGCCGCTAAATGCGTCAGCGGCAATGCTGGGAGGTTACCTGGTCGCTCTCTACTCAGACTACCTCAAAAGCAGTGTAAATAAATCCAGGCCTGTACTTATCGGCCTGATGGGCCTTGTCTGTATGGTAGCACTGTCGCAGCATATATTCTTTGGCATAAAGAAAAGCCCATATTCGGCTGCCAATTACGGCGAAAAAAGAAGAGGATACGTCCAGGCATTAGACCGAGTTTCTAAGCGCAGAAAGACAAACTCAAAAGGCTACTGGGAAATAGCGGGTGAATATATCCGGACCCACTCCGAGCCAGCGGACAGAATTTATGTTTGGGGCTGGATGCCCGGGATATATGTCAGTGCCCAGCGCTTCTCGGCCGCTTCGAAAGCCTGCTCTATGCCTCGACCGGCACCGCCGGTAATGGTCAGGATGGTTGCCGGCCTGCTGGCCGAATTCAAACAAAAGATGCCCATGTTCATAGTTGACAGTCGAAAGAACCACGTGCCCCTGGAAAGACCTCCTTATGAATTGTGGCCTGCTCTGGGAGGAAAGACGCCCCATTTCATACGGCCCAAAGCCGAAGCGCTGGCTTACGACAAGATGCGAAGGGATTGGCTGGCAAAGAACTTCGATGAGGATGAAGCGCTTCGCTATGAAGCGCTGCAGCCGTTCAGACAATTTGTTATGGATAACTATAGAATTGTCGAACCCCGACACTTTGCAGCAACAAGAAATGGCCAGCTTCGGCACAGAATGTTCGGCAATCACGTCCTGTTTCAATTGAAGAATCCACCGGCTGAAAAGGAAACACAATAACCGTGTCCACACTGAAGATATTGATGCTCAATTATGAGTTCCCACCTATCGGCGGTGGAGCCGGTAAAGCGCATCAGTGTCTCCTGAAACAATACGCCGGCGACAGCCAATTAAAAATAGATGTACTGACCTCGGCACCGCAGCCGGGTTTTACACATCAGAAGTTTTCTGACAACATTGACATTTACAAGGTCGGCATACACAAAAAGGGCCTGCATTACTGGCGTAAAACCGAGGTGCTGGAATGGCTGCTAAAAGCCGGACTATATTATCGCAAAATGCTGCGAAGTAATAATTACGACCTGGTCCATGCCTTCTTTGGTTTTCCCACCGGCTGGCTGTGTTACCGTACCGCTGATAAACTGCCGTACATAATTTCACTGCGAGGTTCCGACGTGCCGGGTGAGCATGCAAGATTAAAGCTTGACTATAAAATTCTGTCGCCGGTGTTTAAGGCGGTGTGGAAAAAAGCCGCTGCCCTGGTGGCGTGCAGCGGCGGATTAAAAAACAGGGCACTGAGATTTCTGCCATCCGTCTCTATTGATGTTATTCCGAACGGTGTCGAACTTGACCGCTTCTATCCTGACCGGACCGGCGAGAAACCCGATACCCTCAGGCTTTTGACAGTTGGCAGGTTGTCGGTTACCAAACGGGTGGAAATACTCATCGACGCCGTTGAGATTTTACATAAAAGCCGCTGCAAGGTCGGTTTCACAATAGCAGGTGGCGGCTCAATGGAACAAAGGCTTACCCGGATTGCAGCCAAAAAAAATCTCGGCGACGTTATCGAACTAAAAGGCAGAGTCGAGGCTGAGCAAATGCCGCAGTTATACCGGCAAAATGACATCTTTATCAGCGCAACTTTACAGGAAGGTATGAGCAATGCAATGCTTGAGGCAATGGCATCGGGACTGCCGATAATCACAACACCCTGTGAGGGAACCGAAGAGCTGATTGCCGATAACGGCATTGTAGTCGAGAAAGCAGACGCCGGGGCAATCGCACAGGCCGTTAAAAAACTGAAAGATGACGAACAAGTGCTCGAAAAGATGCGTAAAGCAGCCAGAACGCAGGCTGAAAAGTTCAGTTGGAAATCCACAGCCGAAGAATACTTGAAATGCTATCACAAAATCATAGGCAATGCAGCCGACGGCAGGGATAACACATAAGCGCAGAACCGAACCGCCAAAACAGGCCCTGCTTAAACGGTAAACCGCTCAAATACCAAAAAGGAAAATAAAAGTTTGACTTATATGCCTGTAAATGCGATAATTATTCAGTGCCCGAAAAGGGCTGTTTTTTTGTTTACTTAGACCCACGAAAGGACCAGGATCATGAGAAATCGTACAGCAATTTTAACTTTTTTTGCAATAGTCGCTATTTTTTGCCTGACTACAAAGGCCGGTGCCGATTCAGCTGCGCCTGACCCAAATGCGCCCGCCAAAACAACTGATGACCCTGTTGTCGTTACTGTCAACGGTGTTGAGATTACCGAAAGTCAGGTATTAGCAGAAATCAAACCGAAACTCGACAGGATGCTCAAGCAGGCCCAGGAACGTAATGTACCGCCTAATTTTGTTGAGAATTACAAAAAGCGGTTTATGCAGCAGGCATTAGACGGCATGGTCACTCGAACGCTGCTGGATGCAGAGATAAAAAAGGACAAAATAACGGTCCCCACAGCCGATGTAGCCCAGGAACTTGAAAATATGGCCTCGAAACAGAATTTGTCGTTAAAGGATTTCAAGGAACTGGTAAAATCCTTCGGCCAGAATTTTGACAAACTCGAAAAGCAGACCAGAAAACTTCTGCTGTATGATAAGTTGGTAGAGTCTAAATTTGGCGACAAGACAAAGGTCAGTGAAGAGGAAATCAGAGATTTTTATAAGAACAATTCGGCCAGATTCAGCAGTCGTGAGCGTGTCCAGGCAAGTCACATTCTCATAAAACCCGATACCTCAGACGCCAACACCACTGCCGATGAGGCAAAAACCAAAGCCAGAGTGAAGGCCGAAGCCCTGCTCAGGCAAATCAAAGCAGGTGCCGATTTTGCCGAGTTGGCCAAAGCAAATTCCAGCTGTCCCTCCGCCAAGAAAGGCGGTGACCTGGGCTTTTTCAATCATGGCCAGATGGTCCCGGCATTTGAAAAGGCCGCTTTCCGCCTCAAAGAAGGCGAAGTAAGTGACATCGTCGAGACCGAGTTCGGATACCACATAATAAAGACTACCGCCCACAGTCCCGCTAAGACTATAAGTCTCGAAGAGGCCAAAGATGATATAACCAAACAGTTGAAGCAGCGCAAACAATCTGATGTTGTCAAAGAGTATGTAGCTTCACTCAAGAAAACGGCAAATATCGTCTATCCCACGGCAAAAGAAGCTGAAAATAAAAACGCCAAACCATCAGCGCCTGTCAAATAAATTGACTCCTGTTGAATGTTTATCGGCCGATTGCAGACCGTTGGTGTGAGTTTACTTTGCGCGTTACTGCCTTTGTCAGCGCAGTTTTTCCATTCGGCCGACCAGTTCGTCGCCAAGCAGGGTTTTTGCTCTTCTGTGTTTTTCGATTTCAGCAACAAAGCTGTTCTCTTCAAATTTCCCTCTGACCGCTTCGAAATCCAACTGCCTGACATCTTCGGCGCCGTCGATACCAAACCCTATTTGAGAGGTGGCAACAAATTCCTTTTTGGCATCTTCAAGCAGTAGCTCATCGAGTTTCAGCACCGCTGTTTTCCATTTTTTTATCAGCTCGATAACATCATCCGGCGTTACCTGCTCGATTGTTTTGCCAAGCTGCCGCTGTATTACGCCCGCCGCCCAGGCCCACTCATACATGGGGTAGTTGTCATATATCGATAAAAAAACGTCCTTCACCATATCCAGCGTACCGACAGTTTCGTCTTCGATGTCACTCAGCAGCTTTTGTACAACCTCTTCCGGCGCAAACAACCCAGCCAGGTCCACCCATTTGTCAACGCCGATATTGCTTTGCGGTAACAGCGCTTCGCCAAGCTCCTCGACGCTGCCGGGTTGTTTGTTTTCCAACTGTTTAATCAGGCAGTTACCTAAAAATTTGTCGATACCCATCTGGTAGTACCCAAGCCCCTTGTCTAATGAGGAGCTTTTAATCCTTGCGTTGTGGTATCTATAATAGTCTGTAGTCTGGGCGGTGGTTGCTTTGAGCTCAGTCAGCACTTCATATCCTTTGAGCATCTTTCCAACAGTGTAGGGGCTGAGCAACTTGAAGTTTATGTAGTCAAGTTTTCTCCGGTCTTTGCGTCTGTCTCTTCTGGGCCATTTTCTGGCGTCCCGGATGGTTCCTACGCTGCGCAGATTCACGCCGGGCACAAGTATACTTTCGTCTTCGTGTTCAATCAGATATGAGAAGGGCAGGTCCGAGGTATCACAGTTTTTATAGTGTCTGCCCATCACAACAGTAAATGCTCCCACTCGCCCAGGCCAGAGTATATACGAATCACTACCTGTCTTGGAACCTCTCTCGACCACACCCTGATGAACCGGGCCAAGCTTGTAAAGATGGTTGCTCTGGTTCGAACCGCTGCCCGCATTCAAAAAGGAAAAATATCCTGCGATAAGCAATGTTGATTTGTGATATGTCACGGTGTATGGGCCGGCGAATATCGAGCTGGCCTCGCCGTGGAAACCGCCGCAATTTGCGAAGAACACCGAGTTCTGGGCTGAATAGTGTTTGGCTAAGACACAGCCCTGACCCACAAAGCACCCGGACATTATTACGCCATCGGTGATTCGCGCACCCGAACATACGATAAAGTCCTCAGCTATGACACCGGGCCCGATATAAACAGGGTCGGCACTGGAACTGTTGACCGAACCGTTTTTCAGTCTTTCGACACCTTCGAGAACACTGTCAGGCCCTGTTTTGACATTCTTTATAATTCTACAGTTGATAAGCTTTGTGCCCCGGCCCACCACGCCGGTAGATGAAGTTACCGAAGCCGTGTAGTCAGCAATCATTTTGCGCAGCTTCTCAACTGCTGTGGGTCGGTGACGATAAAGGGCGATTATATATGCGGTATGAGCCGAGAGCCGGTCATAAATCGGTACCTCTCTGCCTCCGGCCTCGTTAACGACGGCAACTTCGCTGCCGTTGCCGAAAGAGCTTGCCCCTTCAACAGCCAGCAGGTCAACGTTCTCAATTACAACGTCGTCTTCGATTATATAGTTGGCGATGTAACTTTTGACCCGGTTGATGTAAACGTTGTCACCGATTGTGCAGTTATGAATCGCGGCATCACTGATTCCTGTAGGCTTTTTGAAGCCTCCGAAGAAAGAGACCTCCTTATTAAAAACACCTAACCTTATATTGCCGGAAAAGCGAGTTGCCCTTATTCTCCCGGCATCAAAACCCTCAGCCACGCAAACCCCAGACCAGTCGTCACAACTGCATCCCTGTTTCACCAGGATAGAGATTTCCTCAGCAGTTAACGTGCGAAATTCTGATGCCATAATCGGTTTCCCGCTTTCAGCTAAAACAGCCGATAATATTAAAACCGGCGTCTGTGCAAAAACTTATCGTAGTTTATTATCGACCGATTAGAATTCATACTTTGGCTCAGCCCGGGCAAAAACCCGCTGGTCAACCACATATACCCCACAGAACAGAAGTTAAATTTGACCAGCCCCCTGTTTTATATTCTCTTCAAATTCGGTATTGGAGGTTTCGTTTTTTTCCGCCAGCTCGGCAATAAATTCTTCAAAGTCGACGGCACTGTTTTCAACTTTAAGTTCGTTCATAAATGATTCGGCTGCTGCCAGTCTGCGTTCGGCAATCCTGCGCACAGGGTCGAATTGAAAACCTTCTTTCAATCGTGACTGCCAGTACCGATAATCTATCTTTTTTTTCCACAGTTGCACGGCGTCACTTACTCCTTTGCCGCCGATAAAATAACGCCTGAACTCGTTAAAAATACCCACCGCCCCCATATCATCCAGATTTCGGGCGTCCGAAAGTATCATAGCTTCGGTCATTCGGGCCGAATACCCCTGGCTTTCGGTGATAATTCTGTTTATGTTATTGACTCTTACCTGGTCGATATGCGCACCGAGCGCCCGGTCGACAGTTTCAGTGCACAAATCAAGCAAATCACCGCCGTTTACACTAAGAGCCATCGGCTCGGGGCCTGTCTTTGCGGATTTGAGATACTGGGCCAGGCCTGCGTCGCTGAAATATGTCGCTGCCATCAGGCTGAAGTGGTCGATTTGCGTCTCAATCCTGCGCAACTGCGGAATCCGACATATCAACTCTACATTACGGGCCAGCCGCTGTGCCCTGTCCCAAAGGGAGCTATCCGAATTGCCGCCCGGCGCAGGTACCGTCAGGGCCCCTCTGGCAAGGTCTGTTACAATATCAACATCAGCCATAGTGCTCCTTCACATGAAATTTTCACGCCCGGTATTATCACCGAATCAGGGCGTTCGGTCAAGATTTTTTAGCCCTTTAAAATAGCCGGGGGCACCAGGTCGGCGCCACCACAACAAATTTAAAAAAATTTGCCAAAAGTTGAAGTACCCTCTTGGAATCCGCCGATATTTGTTGTATAAAACAGACGTGCCTGCTGGAGGTATACGTCTGTAGATTTTATAAGCACTTTCGTGGATGGAGCTATGTCAGAACAGCCAAGGGTGGCAAGAGTTTTAGCGGCACTGCTGATTTCGATGACCGTCGGTGCGGTGATACTGATGGCTTTGGGCAATAATGCGCCGTCAGCGGGTCCGTTTTGTCTCGCCAGCTATTACCGTCTGGATTCGGTCGATAAAGTAATTGCTTCCGAGGCTGCTCAATCGGTCGACCGCTGGAATGGTATCGAAATTTACTATAGCGGTACAAAAGCCGGCAATATAGAGCAGTTAGCCGCGACCAGCGGCCTGGCTAACCCCCAGGACCTCAATTGCCACTTCGTTATCTGCAACGGCCTCGGTGGCGATGACGGCCAAACACTAAAAACTGAAAAATGGCAAAGACAATGGTCTGTTATACCGGGCAGAACGTGGTACGGCAGCAGCAAAACCATCCGCATCTGCATTATAGCCGACGGCGAAACCGCCCACCCAACGGATTTCCAGGTTAAAAAGACAGAAGAACTGGTACAGGGACTATATAGAAGGTTTGATATTCGACCGGAGTCCATTTATTACCCCGGCGACTGGCAATAGAGGCCCCCTCAAGCCGACAACAAACATCTAACACAACATCTGTGAATTTAGCGGTCGTTCCAGTGCTGGTAAGGGATCGTCCCTGTCTCGTTCACAACGTAGCCCCACTTTTTAATGTACTCGGCGCCAGGCAGAAATTCATCGTTGGTCTCTTTTAGTTTCCGCTCCAATATGGCCTGGCACCGCTCTTGCAGTTGACGGTATTGTGGATTGTTGCAAAGGTTGTTTAATTGATACCGGTCTTTTTTATTATCGTAAAGCAGCCATGGACCGTCCATGTCACGCACATAAGTATAACGGCTCGTGCGTATACCTCTGTATTCCTTTCCACCGCGTTCTCTTCGCCATTGGCCGAACGGGGATAGACAGGAGATAAGTGCGGCATTGTCCGGCGGCGTCTGTGTTCTGCGCAAAACCGCCGAAAAATCAGTTCCCTCCACGGTCTCTGGTATCTTCACTCCACTAAGACCCAACAACGTCGGCATAATATCAGGGGTATTTATTGGCATATCGATGACCCGTCCTTTTCTTCCAAGACCGCCCGGCCAGTGCAATAGAAATGGCACACAAAGTGACTCTTCGAAAGGCTGCTGTTTTTTCTTATAGCCGTGTGAATAGAGCATGTCACCATGGTCGGAGGTAAACACAAAGATTGTATTATCTTCCAGACCACAGCCCTTGAGCGTTTTCAGGAGCCTGCCAACGCAGTCATCAAGGGCGGCAATGTGAGCATAGTAACCGGCAAGGGCCTTTCTTGCCTCTGCTTCAAAGTCTCCGGGGACATTGGGACGCAGCTTTATCGTATCTTCATCGAACATATCTTTGTATTTATCCGGAGCGTTATGATACGGCGAATGCGGAGGCCCCCATGAAAGAAACAACGCAAAAGGCTCCTTTGCTGTGCGCTTGATATACTGCTGAGCGTCTTTGGTCTGTGCTATGGCGTCGTAGCCATCCCAGTGCAGCTTTACATTTTCATCACCGTAGTAGGCGGACTCATTGTAGTCATGCGTGCACTCCAGGACCTTCCAGTACTCGAAACCCTGCCTTCTTTCTTTTGGAATGAATGAGCTTCGCCCATGGCCGTCCAGGTGCCACTTGCCAATATACGCGGTTTTGTAGCCTGCCTGCTTGTATGCCTGAGCAATAGAGACGGCATCGGTGCCCAGAGTCGCATCGTTTAGAAAAATCCCATGCGTGAGCGGATATTGGCCGGTAATCAGACTCGCGCGATAAGGTGAACACACTGGATGCCCCGACACAGCATTAGTGAAGTTGACACTTTTTTTGGCGAGCCTGTCCAGATTTGGCGTAACGGCGTTCGGGTCTCCTGCATAGCCGGTGGCCTGGGCACGCCATTGGTCGGTGAATACATAAACGAGATTAGGCTTTTCTGCGGAACGGCCCTTCATATTACGGCCAAACTCAATACCCCCGCATCCTGCCAGGCCTGCCCCAAGAATACTCGAGGCGGCACCAGCGGTCACCGTCCTTAAAAACTCTCTTCTGCCTATCTGTTTCTTTATCACCGTATCGTCCTCATTGTATCTCTGCGCGGTTAAAAACAAGGACTGATTGGACACGAAAACCCGCGGGTTTTCAATGAAAAAAGTGGATGTGCACCGATTAGAGTGTACATCCTGCTACGTAATTTAGCGGGGTTACCAAAATTATTTTATGTAAATTATTCAAACGCACTCACTGTGGACATTATTGCGATTTGACAAAAAAATCGGCAAAAAAATATGAAAACTCTACCCGTTTGCTTTTTATACTGATCGCAATTGAATTTTCCCGTTTATTCGCGGACATCTATTACCCTTAAGGGTATACAACGGTTTTGGCTGCTCATTTTCAACAGGCCGAAATCCTTTTTCTCCGTCAGCACCACCCATGCCCGCCAGTCCTTTTTATCTATTCGCACAGGTTCAATTGCGCAAACGTCTTTTAGCCAGACCAGAACTCCGTATGCACAATCGACTCGGCTGTCCCAGTATTCGTCGCCGCCGCAAATCAAGTGATTGTATTTGTCTTTAGTATCAGCGATTTTTTGTGGCGTGAGATTTTCAAAACTTTTAACAGCTGCCGCAGTTGCGGTCGCGCACACCGGCCCGCTGCTTAATTTTAAGAATATTCTGTCGCCGGTAAATACTTTTCCGAAGAACGGTCGCCTTGTTTTGGTAAAGCGTGATTCGATTGTTTTTCGGCCGCTTAGAATCGCGTCAAGATAAGGTTTTTTCAGGATTACAAGATGACAATTCGGCATAAAATGACCATACTAAGATTCATTGCCCGCTTCAAGAATAATCCGCCGGCATTGCCCTTTGACGTAGCTACAAAAAAACTTATAATCAGGGCGGTTTTTAAGGAGGAAAACATGGAACTGATTCTAATTGCGGCACTTGGTGTTTTGATGGTGGTAGTCGCCGGCCTGTTGGTCTGGCTCATCAGCACAAACTTTGCAGGTAGAAAAGAGTTAAGCAACCAGGCGACAGCGGTCGGTCTTCTTGCCGGCCAGCTCGAGGCCTTAAAAGCCGCCGCCGAGACCACACGCCAGAGTCTGCAAAATTCTCTCCAGGCAGGCCAGAGTTCTGTTAACCAAAGCCTGCAATCCAGTCAAAAGGTACTGGGCCAACTAAATAGTCAAATCGGCGAATTGCAGGGCACCAATAAGCAGATGATGCAGGTCGGGACCGAAGTCAGACGCCTCCAGGACATACTCGCCAGTCCCAAGCTTCGAGGCCAGATCGGCGAATGGTCGCTGAAGAATCTGCTCTCTAATATCCTGCCTAAAGACAACTACCAGCTGCAATACACTTTCAAGGACGGCAAGGTAGTCGATGCCCTGGTGCAGCTGACCGATTACTCGGTCCCTATCGATGCAAAATTTCCGCTGCCAACTTTCGAGGCAATGATAAAGGCAGAGGCCGAAGATGAAAAAACAAAACTGCGAAAACAATTTCAAAACGACATCATAAAACACATTGATAAAATCGCTTCCAGTTATATCAGGCCGACCGAGGGAACGCTTGATTTTGCGATTTGCTATATACCCGCTGAGAACGTTTACTACGAAACTATAGTTAAGTACGAAGGTGACACAAAAGACATCTTGAAATACGCACTTGAGAAAAAGGTCATCCCTGTCTCGCCGAACTTGCTGTACGCGTATCTAATGACGGTGGTAATGGGCCTGCACGGCCTGCAGATAGAAGCCCAGGCCGCCGAAATCCGCCAGAACCTGAAGAAACTAAACGCTTCGTTCGCCGATTTCAGCGGCAGTTGGGATATCCTCGGCAGGCATCTGCAAAACGCACGGAGCCAATACGAGCAGGGCGATAGCAAACTCAACAAGTTCGGCCTGCACCTCGACCAGATACAGGGCGAAAATGAAGAATAATCAAAAATTCACTCCGATATTGAGCTAAGCCCGGGAAAATTAAAGGTGTCCTGGCTTCATAGGAGGTGTCCGGTACTTTTTTCAGTTGGCAAAACTGCTTTCATTTCCGACCAAATTTCATACATTATTTTTTAGCCGGCCTGATTATATCTGGTAATGCCAAAAAACTTCTGCATCAAGATTAATCCCCTGTCCTGAGCCTGCCGAAGGGAGCAACAGTTCCGACGAGAATGGGCATCCAAAAAAGCTCGCCTGCCGTGAGCACAGTCGAAGGGTCGGAGTCGGTACTGTTGCGATAAATTCCGGGAAAAGTCTCAATTCTAAATTTTCTGTGGTTGCTTTTATACCCTGTACCCAATCCCCTATACCCTATTTTCTCTTTACATTTAACTGATTTTATGATATAATATATGCCAAATTAACAAGATGTTAGTGAATTGTGAGTAGTGAATAGTGAATACGAGAAGAGTTTACACTGGGGACATTCGGCTGAGCTCAGTCGAAGCCCTTGTCGAACCGTTTCGGATTTCGATATTTGGATTTCGTATTTGTTTCGTGTTTCGATATTCGGATTTCGTATTTTCCCAATTTATGCGAAACAAACCCAATTTATGCGTTTTTTGGGCCGTAAGTGGCGATTGTGAAGAAAAACAAAGCCAAACAAACCCAATTTATCGCGGCGAAGCCCCTGGCGAAGCCGGATCAAACTTGTCGCGGCCTAATTTCTGGCGAAGCTGGATCGAACTTTTTATGTTTGGGGTTGTAAGTCTGATATTGACCTTCGCCGCAGGTTGCCAGAGTAATGTCGTTGGTGTTGAAAGTCCCAACGAGCAGGTCAGGGCAAAGATATTCGTAAACAATAGCGGCAGGCTCAGTTACAATCTCAGGCGAGGCCAAACAACCATACTTGAAGATTCGCCGATGTCACTTACCGTTGACGGCGTCGATATCTGTGATGGTGTAGTCATAGCAGAGCCCCGGTACCACACAGTCAACCAAAGCTATCCGTGGCGGGGTGTAAAATCCGAAGCCGTCGACCACTATACCGGAATGAGATTGCCTGTCACCCACAAGACAAGCGGCCTGACCTGGAAGTTGGAATCGCACACGTACGATGATGGTTTTGCCTGGCGATATACGGTGCCGGGCAAAGGTACCCGGACCGTCAGCGATGAAAAGACCGCATGGCTCCTGCCGGCGGATGCCCAAATCTGGTACCACACAAATACTGAACACTATGAGGGTGTCCATCAAAAACAATCTCCGCAGGCTATTAACCAGCAAAAACCCGTTGCTCTGCCTGTAACAGTCGAACTTTCGGACGGCAGCTTTGCTGCTATTACCGAGGCGATGTTAATCAACTACAGCGGGATAACACTGCAGCCGACGGGCACGAGTAAACTTGTCGCCAATTTCACCGACAACCCTGATGGCTTTGAGGTCGAAGGCAATATTCTCTCGCCGTGGCGGGTTACAATGACAGGCCCCGACCTCAACACTCTGGTCAACTGTGACATTGTCCACAACCTCTGCCGAAAACCTGACAAAAAACTGTTTCCGCAGGGAATACGGACCGAATGGATTCGGCCGGGCAGGTCGCTTTGGCACTGGTGGTCGTCTCAAAGGTCCAAAAAGTTCAAGAACGGCTGGAGTTTCCCTGACTTTGCCGAACACAAAGGCTGGATCGATGCGGCCGGGCAATTAGGTTTTGAATATTATCTGGTTGATGATTCCTGGGAAGAAGATTGGAACAAACCCCAAAAAGACCAATGGGCACACCTCAAGGAGTTGGCAGATTACGCTCGTGCCAGGAATGTAAGAATCAACGTTTGGCGCGACTGGAAGGAGATAAGGACGCCCGAACATCGCCTGGATTTCTTTAAGCGATGCAGAGAGGCCGGCGCCGCGGGCGTAAAGATTGACTATATGAATTCCGAGTCGGCAGAAAGAATCAAGTTCTACACTGACACGCTCCGGGACGCAGCTAAATATCAGCTCATGGTCAATTTTCACGGTGCAAACAAACCCACCGGCCTGTCGCGTACATGGCCCAATGAGATGACTCGTGAAGGGGTGCGGGGGCTGGAGTACAACAAATGGAGCCAGCTCGAGCCTGCGCATTACGCAACAATACCTTTCACTCGCTATCTGGCAGGTCACGGCGACTTTACCCCCTGCACATTCAACCCGGCGATGCTCAAGGGCACAACGCCGACTTTGCAGCTTGCCACAGCTATTGTTTATACCTCGCCGCTATTGCACTGGGCCGACGAGCCTAAGTACTATCTCCAAAGCCCCGCTGTGGAGATAATCAAACAAATCCCTTCGGTCTGGGACGAAACACGTGTACTTGAAGGCTCGAAGATCGGTGAATTGGCTGCCTTTGCCCGACGAAATAGTAATAACTGGTTTGTTGGCATCATCAACGGCAGCAACCGAAGGCATTACGAGTTGGACCTGTCTTTCCTTGGCGAAGGCAGCTACAATGCAATCCTGGTTCGTGATAATGTCGAAAAAGCAGCAAAAATGATTGTCGAAAGAACAACTATTGATGGCGGTCAAAAACTAAAGATTCAGATGCGCCAGGGCGGAGGCTTTGTAGCTTACTTCTACAAGTAAAAGATTATAAAAGGCCGAAAAGTGACGGACGGTAACCAGTCAAAAGATACAGCAAGCCAGAGGCTCACATCGATCGACGCCCTTCGCGGCTTTGATATGTTCTGGATAATCGGCGGCGCAGCCTTCTTTCGAAGTCTGGCCGAAATCTGGCCAAACGCCGCCACAGAGATAATCAAGCAGCAGGTCAGCCACGTTAGTTGGCAGGGCTTTAATTTCCAGGATTTGATATTTCCGCTGTTTCTTTTCATTATAGGAGTGGTGCTGCCGTTCGCGCTTGCAAGGCGGGCTGAGCGCAGCCAAAGCCGAGTCAAAGTCTACCTGCACATCCTGAAACGCTCACTGGTACTGATTTTGCTTGGGCTGATAATGAACGGCCTTTTGAAATTTAATTTTGCCGACATGCGCTGGCTGGGAGTATTGCAGCGAATCGGGATATGTTACTTCTTTGCGGCGCTTGTAGTAATGCATACAAAACCGCCGACCCAGGCGATAATTGTCACAGCGGTTCTGCTTCTGTACTGGGCGGCACTTGTGCTGGTTCCTGTGCCGGGTTTTGGGGCAGGCGTCATCACGCCAGCCGGATGCCTGCCGACATATATCGACCAGCAACTACTCCCTGGTATAATATCATCGCATTATTACGGCCATGGTGACAGCGAAGGAATAATTTCGACACTGCCTGCGATTTGCACGGTACTTTTAGGCGCGCTTGCGGGCCACTGGCTGCGTTCAGACAACTCAGCCAATCGCAAAACTCTGGGCCTGGCCGTCGCGGCCCTGGCGAGCCTGATTGCAGGATACGGCTGGGGACTGCTGCTGCCTGTTATCAAAAATATATGGACCAGTTCGTATGTGCTGGTTGCCGCCGGCTGGAGTTTATTGCTGCTTGCTTTGTTTTACTGGGTCATTGATGTCAAAGGGTATAAGAAGTGGGCATTTTTCTTCGTCGTCATTGGCCTGAATCCAATCACAATATATTTTTCGCAAAGTTTCATAAACTTCGACGGCATCGCCGAATTCTTTATTGGCGGCATTGCTGAACACACTGCGCTTGCCGGGCCGGCCGTTTTGATATTTGCAGCCGTGATACTTAAATGGCTGTTTTTGAGGTTTTTATACCGGCGCAGGATATTTTTTAAGGTATAAAATAAAACGCAGCCGCCCGGCATCGCAGACCTGGCCGGTTTAATGCAGCAGAGCTAAAATCAGCCTTGCCGAGTAGAGATTTTTTTGCTATATAGACACTTGCGTCAGCAAAAAAATTCAAATGGATAAAGGCAGGGTAGATTTTCAATGCAGCTTTCGGCACGGATGCAAAAGAAACAATGGGATATAAGACCGACCGACGACAGGGTCGAGGCTCTGGCCAGATCACTAAAGGTTTCACCGCTTCTGGCGCAGGTTTTAATCAATCGCGAAATTACAGACGCCAACGCCGGCGCCGCGTTCCTGAGACCGAAACTGACAGAACTTATTGAGCCGGAAAAGATGCCGGGCGTTGAAACAGCCGTTGGCCGAATAAAAAAAGCCCTCAAAAACAAGGAAAAAATCACCATCTACGGCGACTACGATGTTGATGGTATCACCGGCGTGGCTATTTTGTGGCAGCTTTTGACGATGCTGGGAGCCAACGTCGATTTCTATATCCCGCACCGCCTCAACGAAGGTTATGGCTTAAATAACGAAGCCGTCGAATCCCTTGCCAAATCAGGCACCGGTTTATTAGTTACCGTTGACTGCGGTATCACAGCTATTGATTCCGCCGAGCTTGCCCGCCAGTTGGGCCTTGATTTGATAATCACCGACCATCATAAGCCCGAAGCCCGATTGCCCACGGCATTGGCGATTGTTCATCCAGCTACGGAGAAATCCTATCCCAATCAGGCTTCGTGTGGAGCGATGGTGGCGTTTAAGCTGGCATGGGCGATAGCTAACGAATTCAAAGCAGGCCCGAAACTTGAGCCGGAGTTGCGTGATTTTATGCTAAACGCCACGAGTCTGGCGGCGATGGGCACTGTCGCTGACATTATGGAACTGCGCGGTGAAAACAGGGTGCTGACAAGTTGCGGCCTGAAAACCCTTGCCCAGTGCGAACTTTGCGGCATCGAGGCCTTAATTGAAATAGCAGGCCTGACCGGCCAGGGGCTCGACGCATATCATATCGGTTTTCGACTCGCGCCGATGCTCAATGCCGCCGGCAGAATGGGACACGCCAGATTGGCGGTTGAGCTTTTAACAAGTAACAGTGTCAAACGCTCGGCCCAGATAGCCGAGTATCTCAAAGGGCAAAACGACCAGCGGCGCCGATACGAGCGAAAAATATTTAAGCAGGCCTGCGAAATGATAGTTCGGAAGGGACTTAACCATCCTGACCAAAAGAGCATAGTCCTGGCAGGCGAAGACTGGCACGGCGGTGTCATTGGTATCGTTGCTTCAAGAATCGTGGACAAATACTACCGCCCGACTATCATAATTAACACCGCCGACGGTATCGCCAGAGGTTCAGCCCGTTCGATTGCGGGCTTTAACCTGCTCGATGCCATAAGGGCCTGCTCACAGCACCTCAAGAGTTTCGGAGGCCACAAAATGGCTGCTGGACTGACCCTCGAAACCGAAAAAATAGAGGAATTCGCCGCTGAACTCGAGGCTTACGCAAAAGAAAACCTGACTGACGCCGATATTATAGAAAAGCTGCATATCGACGCAGCAGCTCGGTTAAAGCAATTCAGTCTGCCGGCAGTCAAAGAATTGGGAATGCTCGGCCCATTCGGTCATGGCAATCCGCAGCCTGTTTTCGCGACAATGGGAGTACGACTGGCTTCTTCACCCAGAAGGGTCGGGGCAAAGAGCAGTCACCTCCAGCTTGCGATAACTGACAACACCGCATCGATATCGTGTATCGGCTTTGGCATGGGCAGCCTGGAGAAAAAACTGCTCGAATGCGATTTCTTCAACGTTGCCTATCAGCCCGGAATTAATTCCTATAATGGCAACACAAACGTACAATTGGTATTAAAGGATATACAATTTGAATAGCGTTTATATAAGCAGGGGATTTGCTATGAAGACTTTAAGGGTAATGGTTTTGATTGTTGTGGTAATTAGCTTTGCCGGCTGTACCCGGATTGACCCAAACCTGAAAATTTCGGTGGCCAAAGATGCTAATCCGTGGACACATTTGAACCTGTATAATGACCCAGTTAATTTTCAGTTTGCGATTGTTGCTGACCGAAGCGGAAAAATTCGCAAAGGCGTCTTTGACGCTGCGGTAGAGAAACTGAATTTCTTAAAACCCGAGTTTGTTATGTGCGTCGGCGATCTTATCGAGGGCTACAATAGTGACCAAGCTGAATTAAACAGGGAGTGGGATGAATTCGACGCTTTAGTCAATAAACTGGAAATGCCGTTCTTTTACGTAGTGGGTAACCACGATATGGCCTACGGCCGCAACGGCAGATGGAAACCAACTATCGAAATATGGAAAAAACGGCTTGGGGTAAGTTATTATCACTTTGTCTACCGAAATGTTTTGTTCCTATGTGTAAATACCGAAGATACCGCTGCGACTACTATCAGCGACGCCCAAACCGAATACTTTAAAGAAGTTCTCAAGCACAACAGAAACGTCCGCTGGACGCTGGTGTTTATGCACAAACCCCTGTGCATCGATGAATTTGGAGATCGCGACAAGGCCGAGCTCAAACCATGCAGGAACTGGACCAGGCTTGAGTCGCTGCTGGCGAACCGACCTTATACTGTTTTTGCGGGTCACAACCACAAATACGAAAAAACGATAAGAAACGGCAAACGATACTACATCTTGGCTACGACAGGTGGAGTAAATGGAGGCCCTGCCAAATTTGCCGAGAATGGCAAAATCAACTCGAACCCATTTGATCACGTGGTTTGGGTAACCATGACCGACAAAGGACCGGCAATGGCGAACCTGCTGCTTGAAGGCATTTGGGACGATGACCCTGTCCGAAGTGAGTGATAAATCCGATAATGTACTAATGACTTTCGAAACACTTTTAGAACTGGTTTGTTCAGAAAACACCCCTGACCTTTGCGTCGATTCCCGCCTTGTCAAAGCAGGTGACATCTTTATTGCCATAAAGGGCGGTGATTATGACGGCCACGACTTCATAGAACAATCCGTACAGAACGGCGCCCGATACATTCTTTGTGAACGGCCGGGTAATTGTAACCAGGCCCAAACCATCGTTGTTGATGATTCTGCTCAGGCGGCCGCGTTACTGGCCCAGGTCAGCAGGGGCAATCCCGCTTCACAGTTAATCAATCTGGCAGTGACCGGCACCAACGGCAAGACCACCGTCGCGTTTCTGGTTCATTCGATAATCCAAAGTACGAATCAAAAGTGCGGCCTTATCGGCACGATTATTTATGACACCTGCCACGGAACATCCGAGGCGAATTTAACAACGCCGGACTGTCTGGCTATTGCCGATATGACCGGCCAAATGGTCGAAGCAGACGCTAAGTATATGGTCATCGAAGCAAGCAGTCACGCGCTGCAACAAAAACGACTGGCCGGTATAAACTTTAAGGCCGCTGCTTTCACAAACCTCACCGGCGACCACCTCGATTACCATAAAACCGAAGAAGACTATTTAGCTGCCAAGGCCAAATTGTTCCGGGACCTGCCATCCGACGCTACAGCGGTATTGAACAAACAGTCCGAGGCAGCCAGAAAAATCGCCGGCCAAACCAATGCCGAAATCCTCTGGTACGCCGTCGATGAGCCAGCCGACCTGACCGCTCATACCGAATCAATAGACATTAACGGCACAGGTTTTGTTGCCGAATATGCCGGTCAAAGACAAAAGATAGAAACCCCCCTTCCCGGCCGACATAATGTCAGCAACTGTCTGGCGGCGGCAGGGCTGTGTCTGGCAGCCGGCTTTGATTTGCCTTCGATAGCAGCCGGCATTTCCGCCTTGAAAACTATACCAGGCCGACTGGAAAAAGTCGACGGCCCGCAAGATTTTACTGTCCTTATCGATTACGCTCATACCGATGACGCTTTGAAAAATGTCCTTACAACATTAAAGCCTTTATGTAAAGGCAGACTGACAGTTGTTTTCGGCTGTGGCGGAGACAGGGACAGGACCAAGCGGCCACGCATGGCCAAAGTTGCCGAGCAGTTGGCTGACCTTATAATCGTAACCAGCGACAACCCACGAACCGAACACCCCGCCGCGATAATGGGCGAAATAATGGTTGGCTTCGAAAATCCGACCGCTGATACAATCACAAGTAAAATAGACAGAAAAAAAGCCATCGAATTAACTATAAAACAAGCTGAAAAGGACGATATAGTACTTATAGCGGGCAAAGGCCACGAGACTTACCAGATAATCGGAAAACAAAAGTTCGACTTCAGCGATTTTGAAATAGCCCGGAAGTGTCTGAAAAAATGAAAGAACTGTCAATCACAGACCTGGCGCAGATAATAAACGCAGAGCCCGTAACAAATACCGGCTTCTGCGCCGCCGTAAGCATCGATTCGCGAACTGTGAAAGCCGGCGACTGTTTCTTTGCTATCGCCGGTGAAAACTTCGATGGCCACGATTACGTGACTCAGGCCCTTGCCAATGGAGCAGCCTGTGCCGTCGTCGAGAAAGATGTAACAACTAACGACTCTGCCGACGGCAAAGTACTGAAGGTCAAAGATACGGTAAAGGCCCTTGGCGACCTGGCCGGCTACTGCCGCCGGCAAGCTGAATTCAAAGTAGTTGCAATCACCGGCTCGGTTGGCAAAACAACGACAAGGCAAATTGCCCATCATATTTTAAGTCAGCATTTTCGTGTCACTGCGGCACCGAAAAACTTTAATAATCATATAGGCCTGCCCCTGACGTTGCTCGGCGCAGACGGCGACCATGAAATCGTTATAACTGAACTCGGAGCTAATAGGCCCGGTGACATTTCTTATCTTACGCAGATTGCCTGTCCCGATATCGCTGTTGTTATAAACGCTTATCCGGCTCATTTGGAAGGTTTCGGGGACCTTAGAACAATTGTGCGGGAGAAGCTGTCAATATCACAGGGCCTGCGTCCCGGAGGTGATTTCGTGATTAATGCCGACTGCCAACCACTGCTGCAGGCCTGCCGGGCAGCGGAGCATACCTTTTCGACCTTCGGGCAATCGGGCGACTGTGACCTGCTGGCAGAAGATGTAAGCTGTAATGGCTTGAGCAGCCGGTTCACAATAGAAGGTGTGAAAATTGAATTGCCTTTGCCGGGTCCCGGGAACGTAGAAAACGCTCTTGCGGCGTGGGCGATTTGCAGTTGGTTCGGAATAAGTCTCGATGATTTCGCTGACAGCCTAAAGACCCAGCCGGGCGTTCCTATGCGAGCCGAGCCACTGACATTAGGAACGCTTGCGGTAATAAATGATTGTTATAACGCCAACCCTGCCTCGATGAAAAACGCTTTGCAAATTATAGCCAACCTCGGCTCAGATGAAAAACGGCGTACTGTTTTTATTTGCGGCTCAATGGCTGAACTTGGCGAACAAAGCCGGCGACTCCACACCGAACTTGGCAAGGCTATCGCGCAAGCCGAAATTCAACTGTTAGTTACCATTGGCACACTTGGAAAAGTCGTCGCCCGGACCGCAAAAGAGTATGCCAAATATGATTTGGAAATAAAATTATTCGATGACACTCTTTCGGCTTGTAACAGCCTGGAAAAAATCATAAAAGATTACGATACAGTATTGGTAAAAGGTTCGAGAGTTCATAAACTGGAAATGGTCGTTGAGAAACTGAGCGAACTTTTCTCGCAGAATACGCCCTGTTAGAGACAAAATATGATATATCATTTGTTATGGCATTTCAGAGAAGCTTTCACGCATCGGCTGGGCTTTTACGCCTATCAGGATGTAATGTTTCGCTCTCTGGCGGCCATATTGACCAGTTATTTTATGGCTGTTATGTTCGGCCCCAGGATTATTCGCTGGTTAATGCGAAAAAAAATCGGCGACCGACCGGAATTCAATCACGCCGCTTTGAATGAACTGACAAAACAAAAATCCAACACGCCTACAATGGGCGGCCTGATTATCATACTCTCTGTTCTTTTAAGCACCTTATTATGGACTAAGCTGAACAACCCCTTCGTGCAAAAGGCGATTATCCTGTTAATATGGTTCGGGGGCCTCGGTGGTATCGACGACTGGCTCAAACTCACCAGTACTATTCGCCATCGAACCAGAGACGGACTAAAGCCATGGGAAAAAATCCTGTTTCAAATCGGCGGAGCCGTCCTGATAGCATCGTTTTTATTCATGGACTTTGCCAACACACCAGACGGCAAGTTATTCTGGCTGCCTTTTTACAAACACGGCCTGCCGCTGGCAAACTGGATGTTCGTTTTGATAGCCATTTTTTATATTTCTGCAACCAGCAACGCTGTCAACCTGACCGACGGCATGGATGGTTTAGCCGCCGGATGCATAGGTGTCGTTAGCCTGGTTCTGGCCCTGCTTTGTTATGTGGCTTCGGAGACTATGACACGAACCAGTCCTGTCACCTGGTCAAGCTATCTTCTGCTGCCCCACATACCGCAGGCAGGCGAACTTAGCATATTTTATTCCGCAATTCTCGGAGCTGTGCTGGGCTTTCTGTGGTACAACTGTCACCCCGCCCAGGTCTTTATGGGCGATGTCGGTTCACTTCCTTTAGGTGCGGCCATGGGTTACGGCGCACTCGTTACACGAAATGAAATACTGCTTTTAATCATCGGCGGCGTTTTTATTATCGAGCTTTTCAGCGTGGTCCTGCAGGTCGGCTATTTCAAGTATACCGGCGGAAAACGCCTCTTCAGATGCGCACCCATACATCATCATTTTCATCTGATTGGCTGGAGTGAGCCGAAGGTAGTCGTGCGGTTCTGGTTGCTGGCCGCCGCCTTTGCCGCAATCGCCCTTACGACTTTGAAAATTCGCTGATACGTGGCCGGAAACTCTGAGCCCGGCTATAGCAAAGGAAATTGTTGACCGGCTTGACCAGCCGCATTATAGTAAGCAACATTATCCACTAAAGAGTGTCACGAAGTTGCAATGAAGGGAGTATCTCCATGATTTTAGAAAGAATTGACTGGGGCATCATAGCACTGTACTTCCTGATTAGCATAACTATCGGAATTATCATGTCAAAACGCGCCGGCAGAAGTACCGGTGACTTTTTTCTCAGCGGCAGGAAGCTGCCGTGGTGGATTGCCGGCACCAGCATGGTTGCAACCACTTTCGCTGCCGATACGCCTTTGGCGGTGACAGAACTTGTCGCGCAAAACGGTATCGCCGGCAACTGGCTGTGGTGGAACATGATGTTTGGGGGCATTCTTACGGTATTCTTTTTCGCAAGGTTATGGCGGCGTGCGGGAATAATGACTGATTGTGAATTTGCTGACATACGATATTCCGGAAAACCAGCAGCCTTCCTTCGCGGATTTCGTGCCGTTTACATCGGTGTTTTTATGAACGCTGTCGTCATTGGCTGGGTGAATCTGGCAATGGTAAAGATCCTGAGAGTCATGTTTCCCGACCTGACGTTTTTCGGAATTGAGCAGGTCTCGTTTTTGGGCTTCACATTTAGTGCGCATCTGCTCATCGTAGCCTGTCTTATGCTTTTTGTGACCGTGTATTCGGCGTTGTCGGGACTATGGGGGATTTCCATAACCGACTCCTTCCAGTTCGTAATGGCTATGGCCGGCTGTATCGTCCTGGCTGTATATGCCCTGAAGAACCCCAATATCGGGGGGTTAGCCGGACTGAGAGAAAAGCTGCCTGATTGGGTCTTTAAATTCACTCCAGCCATTGGCAAAGCCGGCTCAGATATTACTTCCGCTACAGGCCTGCTAAGACTGACTGTCACCTCCTTCGTTGCCTATCTCGGCATTCAATGGTGGGCAAGCTGGTATCCCGGCGCAGAACCCGGCGGGGGCGGGTATGTGGCACAAAGAATGATGTCGGCAAAGAACGAAAAGCATTCGCTGCTGGCAACGCTTTGGTTCAACATCGCACATTACGCGATACGTCCCTGGCCCTGGGTGATCGTTGCGCTGTGCTCGCTTGTGTTGTACCCGGACTTAGCCGCCGCTAACAAGGGCGAGGGATTTGTTATGGTAATCAGAGACCTGCTGCCGCCCGGATTACTCGGACTGCTTATGGCAGCTTTTCTGGCCGCATATATGTCAACCATTGCTTCACAAACTGTATGGGGAACGTCCTACATTGTCAATGACCTTTACCGGCCGTTTATAAAGCCCGACGCAAATGAAAAATACTATGTACGTGTTTCACGCATAACCACATTCCTGCTGATGGCCTTTTCTCTTATAGTCACCTCAAAAATGGGCCGTATCAGTGACGCCTGGAAGTTTATTCTCGAATGCAGTGGCGGCATCGGCCTGGTGTTGATTTTAAGATGGTTCTGGTGGCGTATAAACGCATGGTCCGAAATTTCTGCTTTAATTGCACCTTTCGTCATCTACCCGATTCTAAAGTTTAAGCTTGGCATCGTTTTTCCGAACACACTTCTGATAATCGTTGCCTGGTCGACTACAGTCTGGCTGGTAGTAACATTTCTCACTCGGCCCACCGACGAGGCTAAACTGCTCAGCTTTTACAAAAAAATTCACCCCCACAAGATGTTCTGGAAGCCGATAGCCGAGAAGCTGCCGGAAGTCGAAGCCGACAGCGGCTTTCTGCAGTTGTTTTTCGACTGGATAGCCGGCGTTGTGCTGGTGATGTTCTGTCTTTTCGGCGTCGGCAATATTTTATTCGGGCGAACATCGACCGGATTTGTCTTTCTTGGGATAGCCGCCGCTGCCGGCGGTGTGATTTACTGGCACCTGTCGAAGACCGGCTGGGAAAAAATCGGAGACTAAACCGCCAGTGTAGAGCATCTCTGTTGCTTTAGACACTAACTTTGTGTAGGCAGCAATATGGATTTAAGCGCCGTTGGAATCGAAACTAATTTCACCATCACCGACTGGTGTATTGGCACAGGCTACAGATTCCGGCAATCCTGAATACCTGCTTTATGATGGCCACGGCTCGGTCAGACATCTTGCCAACAGTTCCGGCAATCTAATCAGTGGCCAGAGCTTTAACTATGATGCCTACGGCAATATCATCAATACAGTGACACCTCAGACTAAGCTTTTGTATTCAGGCCAATGGCGGGATTCACAGACCGGCCTGGACTACCTTAGAGCAAGATGGTACAACCCCGCCGCCGGCATAATCGGTGTGTTTACCAAGAACTTCGATTCGGCCCGGAACAAAAAAACACTTAACCTCAGCCTCATCAACCAGGCCGTGCTTTTGAAGTGTTTTTGCGCAACCGGCAAAAAGCACAGCCTTTTTTTCTGCCGCTGGGCCGGTTAGCCCATTGGCCGCCATCCGGGCGGCCAATTCCGCCCCATCACAAAGCATCCTCATAGTCAATGGCTTGCTCTCTGCCATGTTCTTAAATCGAAACCTCCAAATAACAAACCATGTGTGTTAGATTAAGCCTATCTGCCGCTACCACGGCTTAATCGCGAACGTATTTTACTGGCCAACACTGATTAAGAAAAGTGCTTTTCTGCGGTTTGATTGAAAACAACAACGTTTTAATGAAGGTGTTGACGGGTGTTCTGTTTTTTATTATCATTACTCACGCTGCCAACGTAGCTCAACGGTAGAGCTCTGGTTTTGTAAACCAGGGGTTGACGGTTCGAATCCGTCCGTTGGCTTTTCAAACCCCTCTGGTGGCAAGACATCCGAATTATACCCTTAAGGGTAATAAATGTCCGCGAATAAAACTGTAATTGGTTATTTTTAAGTTATTTACCCGCGGATAAACGGGAAAATTCAATTGGGATCAGTATATATAATGGAAAACACAGGATTTTTTTGTAAGATCAGGGTGTATTTTTCAAAATTCGAGGTGCGATATGAAAAACGGCAAAAGCCTTTCCAGAAGGGATTTTGTCGGAAATCACAGAATTTTTCACTCAAAGACCGCCGGCCGGAGATGTATGGTGAGTTGGTAAAGATGATCTGAAAAGGAGATTAGATAAATGTCGCTTTTGCAGGATGAAAGAATAAAGTTCTTTGGAATTATTGCTTTGGTGGTCTGCCTGGGGACCTCAGCGTGTAATTTGTATTCTAAGCAAACCGAGGAATCGGCTGATAACCGGGCCTGCGAGAAGATTTTAAGGATTCCTGTTCGATATTACACTATCGCTCGTGTTAGCGGCCCGGCGATGAAGCCATCAGGCGCCGAAGGTCTGCATACAAAGATATTTGAAAGGCCGTTAGGAAATGTCGGACTTGTATTAGTTCATTGCTGGAATGTGGGTGAAGTTGACGGGCCTTACCCGATAGGGCCGAATTCGCATTGTCCGGGTGAGCCGACAGATTGGGTGCCGACGGCTGGTGAGATCATTAAGGACAAGATAAAGCCAGTGCTGGAAGCGGCCAGGGAGGCGGGGGTTGAGATATTTCATATGGCACAAGATCATTATGCAAAGAATTATCCCCAGTATTTAGAGATTAAAAAAGACCCCGAACTTCAATCACCAAAGGTGCCCTTCAAGCGATGCATTAACGCCAAAAGTGTTAAGGAAATTTGGGATACCGAGTACGGGCCTAACTATCCCGGGCCGGTCTGGGTGACACATCCGAAACAGTTCGATATTGCCAAGGTGGTTAGGCCGTTAGCCAATGAGACGGTATTTGTGACGACCGAGCAGATAAATGGAATATGCAGGCGCAAAGGCATCGATACACTTATCTATGTTGGGTTTATGGCAGATATTTGTCTGGTGGAACAGCCGGGCGCGATAAGGGAAATGTCGAACAAATACCGGTATCGCTGTATTGTTTTGAGAGATTGTACAACAGCTTATGAATTTCCAGAAACTTATGAAGGTAAGTGGATGACGTTCGCAGCGATACGCAATATCGAATCACGTTTTGGTTTTTCCGCTTTGGCGGATGATTTTATAGCAGCGTGTGAGAAAAATCGCGAAAGACTGAATATCGAATTATGAAGTGTAAAAAACCACTCTTTTAGACTTGTGGCCCTGTTTTTTCACATTTGCAAAATTCATTCTAAGGGAGTAGAATCTTATATTTGCGAATATCAATATCAACTTAATTTCAGAGGATAAAGTAATGAGGCAAAATCGAATTCCTAGGGTTTTCTGCGTATTTATGATGTTGGCAAGTACTGCTTTTGCGGGGTCTTACAGTTTTGAATTGCAGGTTGTCAATGACGACAGCCAGGGTAATCGCGGTTGGTCTCGGATGGGGGATATCGACCGGGACGGGTTTATGGATATTGTGACCGGCGGCAGCGGACAGTTGTATCTTTACAGAGGGCCTGACTGGAAACAATTCACATTGGGGGCGTCGGGAGCCAATGGCGGGTTGCTGTTGGATGTCGATAACGACGGCGACCTTGACATCATAACGGCAAATAAAAATGAAGGCAGTAAAACGTTCTGGTTAGAGAATCCAAAAAAGTATAAGGGCGAACTGGCTTTGAAGTGGGAGAAGAGGATTATCGATGGTTCGCCGGACCTGACATTTCTGCACGATTTAGAGGTAGGTGATATCGATATGGACGGCAGAGAGGATGATATCATCGCGGTTCATGATGACTGGCGGACGAATAGGCAGATATTGAAATGGTACCGGATACCTCAAGACCCGAAACAAAGCTGGGAGGTTTATACGGTTTCGTTTAAGTCTGTGGGCGGGGTTGGGCTGGCGATAGGAGATATTAACGGTGACGGGCGAAACGATATTGTGCAGGGCGGTAAGTGGTATGAAGGGCCGAAGAAGATTGGCGGGTATTGGGCGGAACATTTAATAACCCAGCAGCATTTCAGCAATGTCAGAGTGGCTGATATTGATAAAGACGGCGACCTTGATATAGCGGCAGCGGAGGGCTGGGCAGAGAAAGGGCCGATCGTCTGGATGGAAAATAAAAACAACGGCAAAGAGTTTGTTATCCATACAATAGATACGTTAGTTCATCCTGAAAATATACTGGTGCTTGATCTGGATGAGGATGGTGATTACGAGATTGTTACCAGCGAGATGAAAAAAGAGGGTAAATCGAATTTTTTAGTTTATGAAAACGATAAGCCGCGCAAAGACAAAAAGTGGAAGAAGCATATTATCAGTAAAGCAAACGGTATTTGCGCGAGGATGAACGCTCGTGACGTTGACCGTGATGGTGATATGGATATTGTTTGCGATGGTAACGCTGAGCCGCAGGTTAGTCTTTGGATTAATAATACGAAGCGGCCCAAAGCCAGGATTGCGTTTAATGGTCATTATGTAGAGCAGAATTACGGCAATGATGGTGGGGTGGGTTGGGTTAGAGAAGCGGATATGGATGGTGACAGCGATCTGGATATTGTAGGCGGCGGTGGTAGAGCGTTATATATCTATGAAAATGATGGCAAACCCAATAAAGATAATTGGAAGCGTCACGGGACGCTGGACAGCACGGGCCAGATGGGCAGTAACGCAGGTGCTATCTGGGATGTTGACGGCGATGGCGATATGGATATTGTGAATGCTTTGTATAAGGACGCTATCGGCTGGTGGGAGAATCCTGGTTTGCCGTTGAGCAGTGAGCAGTGGGTGTTTCATAAAATCGATGGTGGATTCAATAAGCGGTATTTGCACGATGTCCTTCGGGCTGATCTGGATGGTGATGGAGTCGCCGAGGAGTTTATATTTGTTTTAAATAAGGATTACTGGAACGGCTCTATAAGTATACATTGGTATAAGCCTGCTAAAGCTGTTAAAGGTCTTTGGAAACGCAATGTAATTGTGAATAATAAACCCGGGCCAAATAATAATCACGCTGGGACCGATGTAGCGGATATTGACGGTGACGGCGATATGGATCTGGCGTTCAGCAATGGATGGTTCGAGGCAGTTGACGGGCCGAGCGGTGAATGGGTATGGCATAAGCTGACCGATATTTACGGGGTGTCGAATTGCCTGGCGAGGGACATCGATAAAGACGGCGATTTGGATATGGTAATATCGGCTGGTCATCACGGGATGGGAGTATATTGGTTGGAGAACCCGGGCGATGCAAAAGAAGAGAACTGGGTACACCACGTGGTCGACCCGGACGTTCATCATCCGGAGGGTTTGCAGTGTGTTGATGTCGATGGCGACGGCGGGCTGGAGATAATAGCAGCGGAATTATTTTTTGGTGAAAGGCCCGGTGAGCCGGCGTGGACCCAGGAGGCGCATAATGTTTATGTTTACAAAAACATCGGCGGTAAAACAGAGCAATGGAAAAAGATCAATGTCGCGCCTGGGCGTTATTGCAGTCACCAATTAAAAGTGGCGGACATCAACGGTGATGGCAAAATAGATATCATCAGTGAGGCATGCGGAGCACCGTATATTAATTACTATGAAAATGCAACTCCATAATTGGTGTACAAATGACCCAGGATAGTGGCACAAAGATAGGGATTATTCACAATAGTGCGGATACTTTGCCAATTTATAAAAAGGAGTAATGGTTATGCAAAAGCAATTATTAGTTGTTCTTTCTATTGTTATGCTGTCGGTTAGTTTTGCTGATGCCAACTATGACGCGTGGGACTATAAGAGGGTTTTGGTTGTCCATGAACAGGCTGGAGTTGGGGCAGCGGATTTTCCGGTAAGTTTTGAACTTGATACAGGCCGGTTAACTAAGCAGCGAAAATTAAAGGGCAGCCTGGCGGATATCAGAATAACGGTCGGCGGTGTCGAGGTTCCGTATCAACTGGAAAAAACAGATGAAGGAAAAACGCTGGTGACATTCCAGATCGACCTTGCACCCAATCAGAAAAGAAAAGATATAATTTTATATTACGGCAGGCGTGTGGTGAAGGCGCCGGAGTATGACAAAAGCTGGGGCAAGATCAAAGATACAAACGATGGTTTTGAGAACCAGCTGCTTCGGTTCGGCTATGGTATGAAAGTCGGAACGTTCGGCGATACATGGTCGTGTCAGAACAGTTTCGTGATGAAAAAATATAATGAGGACCTGTTCGGCGGCAGTAAGATACCGGAAAGCTGGGCGAAGGCACGAGACGATGTTATCTACTGGGACCACAATGACCCGCCGAAATTTGAGGTTGAAGTAGATGGGCCGGTATATAAGCGAGTCAGGTTTTTTGTGCCGGAGAAAAAGTTCGAACACCATCCAGGTCACGGGGTAAAGACGCTGATAAACGCTTCGAAGCGTGTGACTTTTTACAATCATTGTCCGTTTGTCAAAGAGGAATTCGAGAATATCGAGGCCTTTACGATACTGCCTTGCCCGGGGGGGATGAAACCGAGGACTGACGGCAAAAGAAATTTTGATTATGTAGCGTATAATTTCGATTCCAATGAGATAACGTGGGGAGAAAAAGAGAGCAGGGCCGGCTGGACCAGTAACTGGAACAAACACAAGACTGAACCGCGTTACAGGTGGGGGCCGGACTATGAATACAACGGCAAATTGATCCTTGGGGTATTCAATATTCATAACGGCAGAGGTTTGGGTAGTGTGTTTGACAAATACGGGACACTCTTTTTCGTTGATTATCCGAATCATCGTGTCGGGTATAGTGTATATTCGAAGAGAGAATATCCGCAGACGCACTGGTGGTATTATGTCGAGACAGGCAGAGGACAGATCATCGACCGCGGCAAGATGCTTGCTAATCGGCCTACGGTGACAATAGAACCCGAAGAGTTAAACTTGTTGTTAACATCGGGCGGTGACTGGGGAAAAGTAAAGGTCGGCAAAGACTGTTACGGCCAATGGGAGATTTTCTTAGAGAACAGCCAGCTTAAGGTCCGTTACGGTACGAAGCGAGATATAGGGGGCGATATTACCAACTTTCTGATAAAAGAGGTTGGAAGAAATATTTCTGAAGCTCTTATGGATGCCAGTGCTCATCGCGATGAGATAATTTACGCCGATATTTTAAAGGATGGGCCGGACGAAAAGACGGTTCGTATCATCTGGCGGAACAATCCGAATACGGAGATGGATACGCATTCGATAGCTCGCTCTGAGATATCAATTTATCCGGACAGTAAATTTATCAAGATCAAATATATTGATTTTGTTTTCTCCCATATAGCAGAGCACGGCTGGGGCGATTGGGGTACGTACAAGATTTATGGCTATGATAATCCCAATCCACCTTTATATGAGGATTGCTTTTTTTGGCGGAACGGCCACTACAGTTGTCCGGATGAGTCGCCAGGCGGCATCGGCGACGACCCGAGTGCCTTAAATTATAACGGGCATTTTATTGCCGGTGTCTATGAGAAAGAAAGCGGTGTCGGGTACGGCAGAGTTATGCCTATAGAAAACGTTCACACTATCAAATTGTTATTTAATACAGGTTTCGAATGGTTTCTCAGGAAACCGCCATTCGAGGGTTATATTTTCGCTATCACCGAAGGGCCTGACGAGGTAATATCATTGGGTAAAAAAATAGTTGATGGTGAGGCTATCGTTAAAATGAAAAACGTAATCAGGAGATATTAATGGCCTGGTATGATAATGCCATAATATTCTATGACTGGATCCGGTACGGCGAAGATTTAGACACTTCTTACGCTGAGTTTCTGGTCAAAAAGGCCAAAGATATCCGTGCCAATACTCTGGCGTTTTGCTCTTGTAAAGGGTGGAGTAAAATCGCGGCGGGTGGGGGTTCGAATCCGTCCGTTGGCTTTGAAATTCGCACTTTCAGGTTTGTTGTCAATGTTGCGCCATCAGCTACCCCGTTCACAATTCACAATTCTCATTTGCCACACCTGTCCCGTCATAAGGCTACGCCTTTAGGCCTATGGCTCTTCTTTTTTTCTTGTCTTCGTTCTGCAATCTTTCATATAATCACTGTTGGAGGTGGACGTGATGAAGACGTTAAGGCTTACAATCAAAGCGGAAAGCAAAGACCAACTGCTGACCGCGCTTTTAAGAATCTATAATACCATTGCCGCCGGTAAAAGATGTGACACCGATAACGGCTATGATTGTGACGAAACTACCTACGGCTTTACCATTGCTGAAGCTGGGACAGATTTTTCGACCTGATATCCATTCACCTTTTTCCCCTGTCCCCAGACCCCCTTTTAGCCTTATAGTCTTGATATTTACCCGTAAAGGGTCGCTCAGTTTGTTTCAGCCGTGTTACCTACTGTAACGGCTTCTTGCTTACGGCCTCACCAGCCGGCTTTGGCTGCCAACCCTAATGGCCTACACCAGACGTCTAAACAATCGGTTTTTTATATGACAAATAAACCGCATTGAATTATAAAACCATCTTAGTAAAGTTTGGTTTGACACACGACCTGTTCACTTCTCAGATAAGCCGAAGCTCCCCTCGTCCGATTAGAAGTTACTCGCAAAAGGATAACAGATTATGAACATATTGCTCGTATACCCGGAATTTCCAGAGACGTTCTGGAGCTTGAGACACGCCCTGAAATTCATTTCAAAAAAGGCGATCCTGCCCCCCCTGGGGCTGCTGACAGTTGCCGCAATGCTTCCTGAAGACTGGAACCTCAAGCTTGTTGATATGACGGTAACAAAACTAACCGACCGCGATATACAATGGGCCGATTACGTTTTCATAAGCGCGATGTATCTTCAAAAAGAATTTGCAAAAAAGATTGTCGCTAAATGCAAGAGCCTGGACACAAAAATTGTTGCCGGAGGCCCTCTGTTTACACGTGACTATAAGTGTTTTCCAGAAGTGGACCATCTTGTCCTCAATGAGGCTGAAATTACCTTGCCGCCCTTTTTAGAAGATTTGAAGAATGGTTGTCCGAAGCACCTATACGCCTCGGACCAATGGGCTGACATAGAAAAGACCCCAATCCCCCGCTGGGATCTTGTAAATATGAAAACTTATGTGTCCATGCCTATACAATATTCAAGAGGCTGTCCATTCCGCTGTGATTTCTGTGATGTCACGTTACTTTTTGGCAATAAGATACGGACAAAGACCACCGACCAGATGTTAGCCGAGTTAGATAGTTTGTATGCACATCGCTGGAGGAGCGAAGTATTCATCGTGGACGACAATTTCATCGGAAATAAGAAAAAGCTAAAAACCCGTGTGCTGCCGGCTATGGCCCGGTGGATGAAGAAAAGAAACTATATCTTCCCCTTAAACACACAGACCTCGATTAATCTGGCCGATGACGAAGAGCTTATGCAGTCGATGGTTAAAGCCGGATTCGACACCGTATTTATCGGCGTGGAGACGCCTAATGCCGACAGTCTGGATGAATGTAACAAATCTCAGAACACCAACCGTGACTTAATGGCTTCCATAAAAAAAATCCAACAATACGGCCTGCATATCCAGGGTGGATTTATCCTGGGCTTCGACAGTGATAAGACCTCGATCTTTGACCAGTTAATCGCTTTCATTCAGCAAAGCGGTATAGTTACCGCCATGGTTGGATTGTTACATGCTCCTCAAGGCAGCCGACTTTATGACCGTCTCTTAAAAGAAAACAGATTACTGGGTGTCTCTTCCGGAAACAACACAGACCTGTCACTCAATTTTATACCAAAGATTAACAGCGAAGAACTTATCAAAGGCTACAAAAAAGTCGTACAAACAATTTACTCTTCTGAGTATTACTATAAGCGCATCCTGACGTTTTTGAAAAACTACAAAACAATTCAAAAAAGAACGTCTCTACCGGGTCTTTATGAGATGAAAATCCTGCTTAAATCAGCATGGGTTTTGGGTCTGAAAAGAAAAGGAAGGTCTTATTACTGGCGAATTATCTTGTGGACGCTGTTTCGCCGCCCGCAGCATTTAAAATTAGCCGTAACCTTTATGATATATGGGTTCCATTTCCATAAGCTTTTTGCCGAAAACGCGAATCCTGTTATCTGACTAAACCCAGACCCCGAACTCATACCGAAAAGCTAAAACACAATCGCCGCATAGCCGACACTCTCGGGACTTGAACTGCCCATTTTTTCCATCATTACTTCATTGCTGTTTGTGTGCGCCAGCAACATACCCTTTGTTTTGCCAAGTTTTTTAGCGGCAGCAACAGCCGCTGCCGCGGCCCCGGGACCACAGGCGTTGCAGTTCTTGGCGGCACTTTCGAGCAGCTTCGCGGCCTCAAGACCCAAAGCCAGGTCGATAAATTCCTTGTCATTGACGCTGCTTGCCCATCGCAGGGCATCGGCACCGGTCCCAGCCGGCGTAAAACCATAACGCGGACCATAATGTGTCAAATCGGTTGAGCCGATAACAACGATTTTTCCCTGCTCTTCTTTACCAATAATGTCACCTGTCACCTCGCCCAGCCCAACGGCCGGCTCGGTGGGCGGAACCAGAACAGGCACTATTTTTGCGCCTGCAAATAAATGCTGTATCAGTGGCACCTGCACCTCGATACTGTGCTCGTAACTGTGCGCCTTTGTATCACTGACGACCGCGCCGGTATCTATCAAGGCCTGGGCCAGTTCTTCATCGATGGCAATTTCGCCCATAGGTGTGGCCCAAAAGCCCTTGTCGTAAACAGCCGGCGCTGCGCCAAAGTAACTGTGGGCGGCACCAAATATTACAAAGGTATGGACCTTGTCGTGCTGCCGTTTTACAGCCGAGAAGACCAACTGGGCCAAACTACCGCTGAATGTCCAGCCGGCGTGAGGAACGATACCAGCTACTATTGTCTCAGGAAGCGGAGCACTGAACGCTGCCTGCTCGATGTACTGGTTAATCTCATCCACACAGGCACTGTGCCCGCCCGGATAGAACTGGCCCGCAACAACAGGTTTTCTTATTTGCATTTTTCTCACCTGCTACTTGTATTTGTTTGAGTTTGCTGTTATCATTACAGCTAGATTAATGGCTTGTGCGTATTGTATCTGTAATGGCGGGAAAAACAAATGGCATCTGAAAAAATATCTTCGATAGCTATAGTGATGGGTTCCGACAGTGATATGCCGGTTATGCAAAGCTGCATCGACCAGCTTGCCAACTTCGGCGCCGACCCTATAGTACGAATAATTTCAGCCCACAGAACTCCCCAGATAGCGGCCGACTTTGCCGAAAACGCCCCGAAAAACGGCGTAAAAGTAATTATTGCCGCCGCCGGTATGGCTGCGCATCTGGCCGGCGCCCTTGCCGCCAGAACCACCCTGCCAATTATCGGTGTGCCGATTGACGCAAAAGCAGGCGTCGGAGGTCTCGATGCGCTTTTAAGTACCGTGCAAATGCCGCCGGGCGTGCCGGTAGCAACTATGGCTGTCGGAAAAGCCGGCGCCAAAAACGCCGCAATATTCGCTCTCCAGATACTGGCGCTTAACGACAAACCTCTTGCTGATAAACTTGCTGAATTCAGGAAGGCGCAGGAAAAAAAGGTCATCGAAAAGGATTTGGCACTGCAGTAAATTCAGCAGCATACCGCCGGCCTGGACGAGGCCGTCAAAACCGTCACCGGTCTCAAGTTTATTCCAATGGCTGGTTTTATTTTACTTCGACAATCGAATTAAACCCGCCGAAAGGATTTAATTCGGTATGCTCATTGTATGGGTCCTGCTGCCACTGCCCGTCGACAACCAGGCGATAGCGATACCTGCCGGCAGGAATCTTCAATGAACTCTGCCATATACCGCTTTCGCCCACCTTTTGCATAACTGTTTTTGCCGGCTGCCAGTTATTAAAGTCACCTGCAATCTGTACGTTCTTGGCACGTGGGTACAGCGTCACAAATACCACAGCGTCATTCATCTGACTGACGCCGTAATAATCACAAAGTCGGGCATCGACGGTATGGGCCTGCGGCTTTTCTGCTTTAGGGGTTTCCACCGCTTTTATAGATGGCTTTACCATCTTTATTAACTCATCAGCGGTAGAACTGATGGATTCGAGTTGATTGGAAAGTGAGTTTACCATCTCGTGACGTTTTTCCTTGGCGCCGGAACCAACAACCTCCTTAGCCAATGCGCAGAAATCCACCTGTCCTTTACTGGTGGGGGCATATTCACTGATGGGTTGACCAAAACTGGCTGCCTCTTTGATTTTAGTATTAAAATTAATGGTCGTCTCGAACATTTTATCAGCAAAGTGGGCACGTAATTCACTAAGGACCTCTCTGGCCATCTTTGTTCTTATGTCGTATAAGCTGGCCAAAACCCTGACATTAACGTGATGGTGGCATCGCTGGCAAAGCACACTCAGGGTCTCAAGCTGCTTGCTTAACCCGTGCAGTGAAAAGTAACCGGTCTCAACAGGAACGATAACATCCGTAGCCGCTCTTAACGCATTGAATGTCAGCAGCCCAACAGCCGGAGGGCAATCGACTATTACATAGTCGAATTCATTTTTGACCTCATCCAGCACTCCTTTTAGACAGCACTCGCGACCGGCAATGCCGGTCATCTGCTGCTCGAATGCCGACAAATCTATACTGGCCGGCGACAAGTCCAGATTCTCGCTAATCTGCCACAATACTTCAGTAAGCTTCAGCGGTTCATTTCTGCTCTTGCTTATCAGCACATCGTAGATGCTTTGTTCAATCTGCTCCTCTGGCACCGCAAGACCGACCGCACAATGCGACTGTGGGTCCATATCAATCAGCAACGTCTTATGCCCCAGTTCCGATATAGTACTTGCCAGATTTATCGATATTGTTGTCTTGCCGCAACCACCCTTTTGATTGACGATAGCTATGGTTCTCATAATTTCTTACGCCCCTCGGATAGAAGTCCGAAAATCTGTTTTTTCTGCATATACATTTTCATAAATGAAACCAATTATATATCTATCTAATATTTCGGCCAAAAAAGGCGGGGAACTTTACCTTTTTTACCGGACGTGCCAATAAAAAAACTAAATAACAGCACTAATAAAGGGTGTTTTTGGATATAATGGGGTTTCTGAGAAAAAAAAATGGTGCCGAATTTAAGTTTTCGACACCACCCAATTATGACATTAGTACCAAATAGAAGGCTTCTTACGCAAAATTTGAAGTATCTTCGAGCAGCTTCCTTACAAAATCCAGAAACTGTGCCGCGTACGCACCATTTACAACTTTATGGTCCACCGAAAGCGTCATACTCATTAATTTTCGCACCACAAAATCACCGTTGTCCGGCACGCAGGTATCGGTAATCTGGCCGACCCCGAGGATGCTGCACTGGCCGGGTACCACTATCGGAATAAAAGACTCTATCCCCAGGGCCCCAAGATTGCTGACGGTAATACAACCGCCTTCCAGGTCGGTAAGTTCCAGCGCATCGCTGCGGGCTTTTTCAATCAGGGCCCGGCTGTCTCGTGCGATTTTGTAAATATCTTTTTTCTGTATGTCCTTAACTATAGGCGCAATCAGACCGTCTTTAACAGTTATCGCCAACCCGATGTTGATACTCTCTGCCAACTGAATGGCGTCACCTGCCAACCGACCTGTCATAACAGGAAACTTTTCCATACCCATTGCGATGGCCTTGATAATAAAATCGTTGTAGGCAACTTTAACATCACTTGTTTTATTAATTTTTGTCCTGTACTCAACGATATCAGTGACATCGACTTTGACGGTCAAATAGAAGCAGGGAATTTCACGCTTTGACTGCAGCATCTTTTCCGCGGTGATTCTTTGCAGTTTGTTAAGCGGCAATTTCGCCCCAGGTTTGACCCCCGCTGTTGCAGGGGCCTCTGTCTTCGACTCGGCAGCATTTTTAACATCCTGCTCGGTAATCTTGCCGCCGGGCCCTGTGCCGGTAACACCTGCCAAATCAACACCCAATTCTTTGCCTAACTTTTTTGCTCTCGGCGAAGCCATCACTTTGCCGGCTGGAACTGTTGGCTGTGGCGCAGGAACCTCGACCACAGGAGCTGCTGTCGCAGGCCCGGCTTGCGCCCCCGGTGCAGCCGGCGCACCTGATTTAAGTGAATCAATAAAACTCTGCGCCACTTCCTCGTCTTTTTCACCGAGTACCAGCAGCACCTCGCCAACCGGCAGTGTCTGTCCGGCCTCGGCAAGTATATACTTTACAAAACCCTCAGCAGGTGACTCGACTTCGAGTGTGGCCTTGTCGGTCTCGACCTCAAAAATCACATCGCCTCTTTTGATTTCGTCGCCGACCTTAACTACACAGTTAACGACCGTTCCTTCTTCCATTGTCTGACCAAGCTGCGGCAGCCTGACTTCCTTCGCCATCAAATTCTCCGGCAATCTTAATTACTCAAACTGACTGATTTGTGGTAAAGATTTTGTTCAACCTTTTGTATAGAAAAAGTTAAATCAATCGCCGACAAAGTCGGCCTCCACTCACTAACGCCTATTCACTGCCGTGAGGCATGCGGTGCATAAATACTATTCACTAACAAACTGACCGTCCCTAAGGGACGGTCAGTTTGAGTAAGCTACTTTACTTTTTCAGATTTTTTTTAAGCATCCCCTTGAGCATTGTGCCCATCAGTGCGTCGGTTACCCCTGCCCCGCCGCCGCCGCCGATCATTACTTCCGGCGTGATCTTGATATTATCAGCGGCCACCAGTTTCATAATCTCGATAAGAGCGGCGTTGTCTCTGCCTATCACCTGAGCAATCAGTTCGTAAGCCTTCGCTTTGGCCTGGGCCACAAGCTTTATCCGCTCTGCTTGAGCATGGGCATCGATAATCATCTGCTGCTTTTGCTGTTCTGCGACCTTGACACCATAAGCTGCCGTCGCTAATCGTTTCTCCTCTTCGGCTTCCTGCAGTGTACTCATCAACGCCTTTTGCTTCTCCGCTGCCCGCTGCTGCTCCTCGAAGGTAGTCTGTTCCTGCAGCGCTATCTCACGGTCGGTCTGCGTCTTCAACAGCGTACCGAGGGTCTTTTCATCGCCCACATCACCGATACGAACCGCAAGAACCGTCAGGCCGTACTTGGCCAGTTCTTCCTGCAGCATCATCGCGCTTTGCTGTTCCTGTTTCGAGCGGTTCTGAACATACTCCAGTGCCTTTACCTTTTCGGCGTTGTTTCGGAAAATCGCGCGTACCGCAGGTGTAACAAGCTTGGTCAATACCAGCTCGTCATCACCTACGTTGGCGACGACATGTGGAGCTTGTTCCGGGGGGATCAGATAGGTTACACGCACATCTACCGGAAAAGTAAACCCGTCGGCGCTGCGAACGGTTATGGGCCGAAGAGGCTGGATCTTACCCCTCTCGCCGCGTTCCATCTCCGCTGAGTAACTTACCTTTACCTGCCGAATACTAATCTTCGTAACTTCATAAGCATTAGTATTGAGGTAATACTGCCCTTCGCCCAAAGGCCTCTTCCATATACCTCTTTGCCCCTCTTCAACAAGACGCTCTTTGGTTTCCACGACCGGGCCCACGTTGCTCTTTATGACCGCTACCGTACCAACCCTAACGTTTACTACCGGCACAGCTGTAATGGTAAAGAGCTTTGTATTCAAACGATATTTACCCGGTTTTAAAACTGTAAGCTGCGGGCCCTTGTGGCCTTTACCCGGGCCGAGAAAATACTCGGCACTAACCATTTTATCAGGATCTGTCCATTGCGGGGCGTAAATCGAATCTTTTAGCAGGCTACGACCGTCAGAGGCCTGAACCAGCCCGACAAAACCCTGTTTTATCTCAACTACCCTCACCTGGGTAACATCATACTGCCACGCCCAGTAAAAAAAGTGCCAACCAGGAGCCAGAACCTCGGCCTGAATACCGTTTTCTCCTTCGACAGCAAGAATCCGTCCTGCTTTGAGACTGCCGCCCCCAAACTTCTTCTCTACAATGCCGACCTCATCGCCGCTAATATTCACGACAGAACTGGCAATTGCCACAGTGAGAATAACAATAACCACGATGACCGACAGCACAATAGGCCCAAGTCTTCGCAAGGACCCAGGTACTACTTCCCATACAGGTTCCATAACAGCTCTCCTTATTAAATTATCTGTCAAATCAGTTTATCTGCCTACGCTATGTGATTATAAGACAAAGTTTACTTTTGAAAAGCCTAAACTTGAAATTCTCCACAAATTTAAAACCCTGCCCCTGCCGTCGGTTCGAACCTGCGGACAAACAAAACAAAGCCGGTCCTCCAGTGACCGGCCCGTAAATGCTGGACGATAAACACCCAACTGCTTCTTACTTTTCTTCTTCCACTTTGACCTTCACCGTCTTTGTCTTTTCGGTCTTAGGCATCACTATCGAGAGTATCCCGTCTTTGTATTTTGCCTCAATCTGCTCGGTGTTAATTTCTGCCGGCAGATGCAGCTCTCGTCTGAATGTGCCGTACGACCTTTCGATGTGGTAGAAGCCTTTTTCCTCCGTGCGTTCTTCCTGCATCTTCTCGCCGCTGATGGTCAAAGTCTTGCCATGGACCGAGATATCGATATCTTCAGGGCAACAGCCCGGAACCTCGGCCTTTACCAAAACCTCGCTTTCATTGTCGGCAATATCAATGGCAGGCCAACGCCCACGCTCGAAGAATCTCGGTTCCATGTCGCCAAAGAAACAACTGAACAAATCGTCCATTTCTTCCTGAAGCCTTCCTAAATCCGTTCTCATTCTTTTTCTAACAGGTACAAGTGGCATAATAAACCCCCTTTCTCACTGTCCCTCAACAATTTTTCATCTCTTAATCTTTTATACGCTCCGCGTTATAAAAGTGCAGACATTGTGCGGGGTAATTTAAAAATTTTTACAAGCCCAATCAGCCCAAAAACCCCTCCTCAGAAACCGATATAATTTGTCGCAACTATCAAGCCGCCAGCAAGGGCTGGCGGATTAACAAAATAAGTAATTGCTCCCAAATACCGCTTGTAGTTGCCGAATAAATCCTGTAGGCTGATTGCGTATTGCAGCTAAGAGTGTCTAACAAAATGAATTGTCGCACCGAAAGCGAGCGTTTTTGCGGCCCGGCAAGGCGGATGGAACAAAATCGCCACAGGCATAGCCAAAGCTATGTCGAGGACGGTTTTGGTTCAGCCAACGCCGCCGGACACAAAACAAGCCGCTTGAATGCAAAGGCATTTTGTTAGAGGCTCTAAGTATCACAGAGGGATTCCTCAGTTTTGATTTTTACATTTTTTCGTCGGAGCAGCACATGAATATCCTGGCGCTTGAGCCTTATTACGACGGCAGTCACAAGGCGTTTCTCGACGGCTGGTTGGCGCTAAGCAAACATAACTGGACATCGCTGACACTGCCCGGGTATAAATGGAAATGGCGGATGAGACATTCGGCTGTCACACTTGCCGATGATGTCACAAATCTACTTGCCGAGGGACTACGGTGGGATTTGATTTTCTGCTCGGATATGCTCAATCTCGCTGAGTTTCTGGGACTTGTTCCCCAGGAAGTGAGCAAACTGCCAACGGTTGCGTATTTTCACGAGAACCAGTTGACATATCCCACAAGATTCGAAAGCGAACGCGACTATCAGTTTGTTATGACAAATATCACAACCGCCCTGGCCGCTGACAGCGCGTGGTTTAATTCCACCTTTCACATGAATTCTTTCTTGCAGGCTTTACCGACTTTCCTTGCGAAAATGCCGGACTATCAATTAAACGATGTCCCCGAGCGTATTCGCGCAAAGGCTGTCATTTATCCGCAGGGCATTGACGCTATCAACAGAAACACAGAGAGAAAGCCGGGCCCTGTGCGAATCCTGTGGGCAGCAAGATGGGAACACGACAAAAATCCGGACGACTTTTTTCAGGCCTTAAAGATTCTGAAAGAAAAAGGTGTTGCGTTTCGTATCAGCGTCGTCGGCCGGCATTTTCGTGAAATGCCCGAGGTCTTCGATTGGGCCAAAAATTATTTTGCCGAAAATATCGACCGATGGGGCTATCAGCAAAGCAGAGACGAATACCAGAAGGCGCTGCTCGAAGCGGACCTGATAGTCTCAACCGCCGAGCATGAGTTTTTCGGTGTAAGCGTTGTCGAAGCAATAGCTGCCGGCGCCTGGCCTGTACTGCCGAATCGCCTGGCGTATCCGGAAATCCTGGGGCTTGACAAAAATGACAAAGTCCGTGATTTCTTCTATAATGGAACAACGCAAGAACTGGCCGACAAGCTGAAAATATTAGCCGAATCCGTTGATAAAAATTGTTTGTGGACCGAAGATCGGCTGCAGGCAGCACAAATCGTCGAGCGATTTAAATGGGACAGACTCGCGCCGGTTTTGGATAATGCCCTGGAAAAAGTGTTTAATTCAAACTGAACATCGGTCAGTTTGAATAATATAGTTAAATTATGAGCGATGGTGTGTTACAAACCAAGTACAATGGCCCGGCTTTATACATCCACATCCCTTTCTGCCAGGCCAAGTGTCGCTACTGCGGTTTCTATTCCGAACCGATAGAGCAGCACGATGTAAAGGCCCTGGTTGCTGCGCTGCTGTGTGAATTGGACGGATACGGCTCGGTCGAAAATATCCGAACGGTCTATATTGGCGGCGGCAGTCCCGGCTGTTTGGACCATGAACTTCTGCTGCAATTGGTTGACAGGATTGTCAGCGGCTGGTCTGCGATCTCCGAATTTACGGTTGAGTTCAATCCTGAACACACCGACGAAAAGATTCTTCGCCGGTTACATACTGCCGGTGTGAATAGACTTTCGATTGGAGCACAATCTTTTAATCAAAGTGAACTGGATTTTCTCGGCAGGCGTCACTCGGTAGAATGTGTAAAAAATGCCGTGCGCACAGCCAGGCACGTCGGGTTTGATAATATAAACCTGGATTTGATTTTCGCTATCCCGGACTCCACACTCCAATCGTGGCAACACAGCCTGCAATCGGCAATCGATTTGGAAGTTGAGCATATCGCGGCATACGCACTTACCTATGAAAATGACACGCCCTTAAAGAAGGCACTTGCCGCAGGCAAAGTCATAGCCGCCGATGAAGAAACCGACCGGGCAATGTACTATACCGCAATCGAGACGCTCGCCGAGGCCGGCCTTGAACAATATGAAATCTCAAATTTCGCACGCCCCGGCCGCGAATGCAGGCACAACCTTACCTACTGGGCAAATCATCCCTATATTGGTATAGGCCCGGCAGCCGGCTCTTACTGGCGAAACAAATGCACTATCAACCTCGCTGATATAAAAAAATATATCGAGGCCATCAAGCAAGGCCGCAGCCCCGTCGCGGAAACCGAAGTGCTGACCGCTGTCGAAGTGGCTTGCCAGACAGCCGTCCTTGCCCTTCGCCGTCGCCGAGGCATTGATTTACAGCAATTCAGAAGACAAACCGGCTTTGATGCCGCCGAACTGTTCGCCGAACCAATCGCCAGGTATCGAAGGCTCGCCCTGATTGAGAAAATCAACAATCGCGTCTTTCTTACCCAAAGGGCACTGGCGATAGCTGATTCTATACTGTGCGACTTTTCTTCACTCTGAGACAACAGCTTGTCTTTAGCAACCAAAAATGGTATCATTATTTGTTTATCAATCAGGAAAACTGTAAATGGGCACTGAACACATACGAAATTTTTCGATAATAGCTCACATCGACCACGGCAAGAGCACCCTGGCCGACAGAATACTTGAGCTTACAGGCGTCGTTACCCAGCGCCAGGCCAGGGAGCAGATACTCGACAGCATGGACCTTGAGCGCGAGCGCGGCATCACCATAAAGGCCTCCGCAGTGACAATGCCCTATGAGTACGAGGGCAAGAAGTATATGCTCAACCTGATTGACACGCCCGGCCATGTGGATTTTCATTACGAAGTGTCACGGTCACTGGCGGCCTGTGAGGGTGCGCTTCTGGTGGTAGACGCCAGCCAGGGCGTCGAGGCCCAGACGGTTGCCAACGCCTACCTTGCTGTCGAAAATGGCGTAGAGATTATCGGGGTCATTAACAAAACAGACCTGCCCGCAGCACAGCCCGATGTAGTGGCCGAAGAAATAGAACACATTATAGGCATCAACAAAAACCAGTGCTTTCGCATAAGCGCAAAAAACGGCATCGGTGTTCCCGAACTGCTCGAAGCGATAGTGACATTGTTGCCGGCACCTATCGACCGCAGCACTGAGCCGACCGCCGCTTTGGTATTTGACAGCCGCTGTGATGAATATCGTGGTGTAATATGTTATGTCAGGGTCTTTGCCGGCAGCCTGAAGGTCAGGCAGAAGATTCGGCTTATGGGCAGCAGCCAAACCTACCTGATAACCGAACTGGGCAAGTTCTCGCCCGAACCGACGCCCCTCGATGCATTAGGCACAGGCGAGGTCGGATATGTCATCGCCAATATCCGCAAACTTGCCGATGTCACCATAGGCGATACGATTACCGATGACGCCAACCCGATACCCCAGGCCCTCGCCGGCTACAAGCCGCCGATGCAGATGGTATTCTCGGATTTCTATCCGGGTAATAACACCGAATACCCAAAGCTGCGAGCGGCTTTCGATAAACTATCGCTCAATGACGCCAGCTTCTCTTTCAGCCCGCAAAATTCACCTGCCCTTGGCTTTGGCTTTAGATGTGGTTTTCTGGGCCTGCTGCATATGGAAATTGTGCAGGAACGACTCGAACGTGAAAACGACATCGAGGTGGTCCAGACCGCGCCGACCGTCAGCTACGAAGTAGTGACCAAGGACGGCAGGGTAAAGAAAATCGATTCGCCGAGCGAACTGCCCGACGCAAGCCACATAGAACAATTACGTGAGCCCTTCGTTAAATTAGAGATTATCACGGGCACCGACTCCATTGGCGGGATTATGAAATTAGCCGAAAGCAGGCGATGCAAACTGCTCAAGACCGACTACCTCAGCCAGACCCGCGTTATGCTTGAATACAAGGCGCCGCTGGCAGAAATCGTCTACGACTTCTACAACCTGCTCAAGGGCATAAGTCACGGCTATGCGACAATGGACTATGAATTTACAGGCTTTGAAAAAAGCGACCTTGTCAAGATAGACATCCTGGTCAACAAGATAGCAGTCGATGCACTTTCTCGTATTATCCATCGCAGCAACGCCGAGGCACGCGGCAGAAAACTGCTTATTCGCCTGCGAAGGGCCATCCCGCGACATCAGTTCGAAGTACCCCTGCAGGTAGCTGTCGGCGGAAAAATCGTCGCAAGAGAAACAATAAAGGCCTTTAGAAAAGACGTCACCGCAAAACTCTATGGCGGAGATGTCACCCGAAAGATGAAGGTACTTAAAAAGCAAAAGGAAGGCAAAAAACGTATGAAGAGCGTCGGCTCGGTACAAATCCCCCAGGAGGCCTTTATGAGCATCCTCGACACCAGCGATTAAAAAAACAATGGCAGATTAAATAATCACTGACATTGTCAGCCCCGCAAAGGCGGGGACATTAATCATTAATCATTAATCATTTGAATGTATCTGCACGTTCTTTCTGTAACCGGCCGTATCGTTCGAATCCATCTTGTCTAATTTTCGCGTGGCCAAAAAGATTTTCAAGGCTGTAATCGCACAGCCGGCGCCTGCGATAAAGAATACCACCGCCGCAAGAAATGCGAAAACCTCGGGAAATGCAATAATAACCGCCCCGAAACCAATCAGCAGCAGCCCTGCGATAAAGATTCCCCCTGCAATGCCTCTGGACGCCTTGGAAACCGCGTTTGAATAAAAATGAAAGTTTATCGTAAAGCCCCTTTCATTATTTACTTAAAACAGGCGGGCTCCAAAAGAAACCCGCCTGTCTGTGGCATCTGTTTAGTACATCCCGCCGCCCGGTGGCATCGACGGTGCTTCTTTCTTTTCCGGTATCTCGCTGACTATCGCATCGGTAGTCAACAGAAGCGAAGCGATAGAAGCGCCATTCTGCAACGCCGCCCTTTCGACCTTTGTCGGCACTATCACGCCGAACTTAATCATATCGCCGTACTTCTTCTGCATCGCATCATAACCAAAATTGCGCTCTTTGCTTTCGACAACCTTCTGGGCCACAATCGAGCCGTCCAGCCCCGCGTTTTCAGCAATCTGCTTAATCGGAGCAATGACAGCCCTGCGGATAATATCAACACCTATCCTGGCGTCACCGGTGACCTTAATCTTGTCCAAAGCAGGCAGTACTCGCAGCATCGCCACTCCGCCGCCCGGCAGGATACCTTCTTCAACCGCCGCACGACAGGCATGCAGTGCGTCTTCCACGCGGGCCTTCTTCTCTTTCATCTCCGCTTCAGTAGCTGCCCCTACCTGGATTTGTGCCACGCCGCCTGCCAGCTTTGCCAGCCGTTCCTGCAGTTTCTCGGTGTCGTAATCGCTGGTGGAGTTGTCAATCTCGGTCTTAATCTGTTCAATTCTTCCCTTGATGGCCGATGTGTCACCTGCTCCTTCGATAATGGTGCAGTTTTCTTTATCGACGGTAATGCGTTTGGCTCTGCCGAGCTGCTTCAACTCAATGTTCTCCAGTTGAAGTCCGAGGTCTTCAAAAATCGCCTCCGCCCCGGTCAGGACTGAGATGTCACTAAGTAAAGCTTTCCTCCTGTCACCGAAACCCGGAGCCTTGACAGCCGCTACCTGCAGCACACCTCGCAGCTTGTTAACAACCAGCGTCGCCAGTGCCTCACCCTCAACGTCTTCTGCGATAATCAACAGAGGCCTTCCCTGCTTCGAGACCTTCTCGAGCAGCGGAATAAGCGATTTTATAGAACTGATTTTCTTCTCATTCACAAGGATATAAGGCTTTTCAAGAACGACCGTCATGTTCTCGGTATTATTGATAAAATGCGGGCTAAGATACCCCTTATCAAACTGCATACCCTCGACCAGGTCCACCACAGTATCCAGCGACTGGCCCTCTTCAACGGTAATAACGCCATCCTTGCCGACCTTGTCCATTGCCTCTGCCATCTTCTTGCCGATTTCAACGTCCTGGTTCGCCGAACACGTTGCCACCTGCTCAATCTGCTTGCTCGAATCAACTGCAATACTCATCTTCTGCAGCTCTTCCACAATCACATCGACCGCCTTTTCGATCCCCTGCTTTATCTGCATCGGGTTGGCGCCTGCGGTGACGTTCTTCAGACCTTCGAGGTAAATACTCTCTGCCAGAATCGTTGCCGTCGTTGTCCCGTCGCCTGCCACCGTCGAGGTCTTGGACGCAACCTCTTTGACCATCTGCGCGCCCATATTCTCGTAGGCGTCTTCCAGCTCAATCTCTTTAGCCACTGTCACACCGTCTTTGGTAACGGTAGGTGAGCCGAAAGACTTCTCCAACACAACGTTTCTGCCGCACGGACCAAGCGTAATCTTTACCGCCCTGGTCAGCTTCTCAACGCCACGACGAATAGAGGTACGTGCGTCAGTACCAAAAGCTATCTTTTTAGCTGCCATACTTTTTTCTCCTTTAATTTTTAGCGGACGTTTCTAAATCACCGCCGGTTTTTAGCCTTCAATTACCGCCATGATATTTGACTCTTCCATAATCAGATACTCTTTGTCGTCTATCTTGACTTCCGTACCTGCATAACTCGTAAAGAGTACAGTATCACCCTTTTTCACCTGCATCTTCTGCACCGTCCCGTCGTCGAGCGTTTTACCTGCTCCGACGCTGATGATTTTACCCCTTTGCGGTTTTTCTTTTGCGGTGTCCGGCAGCACAATCCCGCCGCTGGTTGTCTTTCCCGCTTCCAGACGCTGCACAAGCACCTTATCTGCCAATGGTCGAATCTTCATTTTTTACTTACTCCTTCAAAAAAATTCTAATATTTACTCACATTTAATTTACGCTGCGAATACATCGCAGTTATATTTTTTTATGAACAGCCGATTCAACAACTCAAGCAATACATCCATATCCACCGGTTTATCAATAACTCCAAACACATCGAGGCGAAGCGCCTTACCAAGCAAATCTCCGCTTGCCTGGCTCGACAGCAGAATACAGGGCAGCAGCGGATATTCCATACGAATAATCTTTATGGTCGAAAGGCCGCTGGCCCTTTCCGAATTCATATCGATAATGATAGTGTGAATTCGCTTGTGCTCGATTATATTGACAAATTCCGCCGGCCGGCTCGCTATCAGAAGATTTACACCTCGCGGCTCAAATATCCCGCGCAGCGCCACAGGCCACGCCCAGCCGGCGTTGCTGGCCAGTATATTTACCTCATCCAACTTGAAACGCATTGCTACCATAACAGTCAATAAGTGCAAATGC
>SDBV01000349.1_pt1 | contig 65665 bp, 50 predicted proteins | sample 2277081 | NCBI WGS metagenome assembly SDBV01 (sample SAMN10402039, study PRJNA504765) | marine sediment metagenome | isolation source: marine sediment core GS10_PC15, 223 cmbsf | place: Arctic Ocean: Southern Knipovich Ridge | collected 2010
ATTTCTTTTGGATTAACATGATTTTTTATCATCTGTTTTTTGGAGACTGTAGCATAATTACAGAGAGATTCTTCAATCATACTTGGGGGCTTTGCCCCCAAACCCCCAGCATTTACCGCTTTATGGCCAACGGCATGCAATGTATAATGCTGATACTGGGGCAGAGCCCCGGTTTTATATGCTCTTCGTTGTTTTTTCCATTGCCACATATGAAATACTCTGTAATGTTACTACAGTCTCGTTTTTTGTCCTGTTATCCTGTCAAAAAAATCCGTGAACGATTACCATTTTTGTTATTCGTCGTTATATTCTGTCACTCGTATCGCAGGATTCGAACGGGTTTTACCATGGCTGCGGTAATCGCCGGGATCAAGGCGCCCACAGCCGCGGCGACAATTGCTGCCATGCTGATCCACACGACCGAATCCCAATCGACCCGGCTCGGTATCCTGCTGAACATATACGTACTGCTCTTCCAGATTTTCAGGCCGAATGCCGTATTTATCCATTGCTCAACGGCGTTGATATTGGTGGTAATATACCATCCGAGGAGCACTCCCACAGCCGCCCCGGCGATCCCGATTACCAGGCCGAACGTCATGTAAAGCCCCGCCACGGCAGAGGAGCCCATGCCGCAGCTTTTGATAATCGCGATGTCCTTCTGCTTAGTGACTACGATTAGATAGAACACGCAGAAGACCAGCAGTATCGCCCCGGCGCTGACGATGCCGAAGATTGTCATCAATATCTGCATCTGTTTATAATACTCCGCCAGGATGTCGGCCTGAAGCTCCTGTGCCGTTGTAACGTTAACAAAGCCGGGGCGGTTGGTCTTACTGGCCCACTCCCGCCAGAGACGATTGGCTGTGGCCTTGCCGGAAGCAGGCGCAACGCCCGGTGCAAGGCGAATCTGGATGGTGTCAGCCACGGGGTCCATGTCAGGATAAAGCTTTTTCGACAGCACCTCAATCGGCAGATAGACATAGTGCCTGTCCATTTCATAGACGCCGGTAAATACCACGTCGGTGATTGTAAATTTAATCGTGGTACGTTTTGGCCTGGATTGTGTGTTGCCGCCTTCGCCGTCAACTTTGATCGCTCTGCCGGTTGTGAGCAGGACTTTCTGGCCGACAAATTCCTGCATGATCGCATCGATGTCATATTCATCGGTTTTTTCGTCGGGCTGAGCCACCACGCCTATGCTCACGATACCTGCCGATTCGGCGTCGATGTCTTCGTATGCGAAATCGATCTGAGACGGGTCGTTTTTCTGACGCAGGAGCGAATCTTTCACGGGCATCATCTGGTTGCGTTTGGCCAGTTCTATCCCCTGAACACGGACCGGCCTGACGTTACCCTTTCCGAGCAGCATCAGTCCCTGGCCCGACAGCACCGCCGTTGCCGCCTGTATATCTGGATGGCTCTCCATGACATTTATCAGATCGTCGTACTGTTCGATCTTAGCCTGATACGGCGACTGAATTATCACGTCGCCCATATGGTCGCTCGCACCCGTCTCGAAGGCCTGGATGAACCCCGTAAAAAGGCTCGCCACCACAATCAGAAGCGCAGAGCACATCCCCACGGCGGCGATGCTTAGAAACACAATCTTCCTGCTGCCGAGATATCGCAAACAAAGAAAAACGCTCAGATACTTCATACGGTATTGGCCTTTAACAGCGGAAACAGTACCACGTCGCGAATACTGGTTGCCCCGGTCAGCAGCATGACAAGCCTGTCGATTCCTATGCCCAGTCCGCCTGCCGGGGGCATACCGTACTTGAGCGCAGTGATGAAATCTTCATCCATCGTGGCCATAGTCTCTTTCTGGCCCTGGAGCTGGATGCGGAAATTTTCTTCCTGGACGGCAGGGTCGTTCAACTCGGTATATGCGTTTGCCAGTTCCATCTTGCCGATGAACAACTCAAAACGCTGGGCATATCGGTCATCGTCCTGGCAGCGTTTCGTCAACGGACAAAGCGCCGCGGGATAATCGAATACAAACGTCGGATCGACAAGGTTATGCTCGACGGTTTTCTCGAACACCTCGTTTATAACGACTTCGTCAGCCATGGTCGCCTCGTCGATATCAAGCTGCCGGGCCTTTGCGCGAACAGCGGAGACATCTTCAATATCACAGTCGGCGTACTGTCTGACAAGCTCGGCGTACGTCGCCTTGCGCCACGGACGCGTATAGTTTATCGTCAGCTCACCGAAGGGCAGCTTCGTGTCCTGGCAATGCTCCTCAACCAGCGAACAGATCAACTCCTCGGTGATTTCCTGCATTACATGATAGTCGCCGTAGGCCTGATAAAGCTCCATCATGGTGAATTCCGGATTATGCCTGGTGCTGAGTCCTTCGTTGCGGAAGTTCCGGTTTACCTCGAACACCTTCTCCATACCGCCGACCAGCAGGCGTTTCAGGAACAACTCCGGCGCGATACGAAGATATAACTCCATATCAAGGCTGTTGTGATGCGTGACAAAGGGCCTTGCCGCGGCGCCTCCGGCGATGCTCTGCATCATCGGTGTTTCGACTTCGTAAAATCCCTTGTCCGTGAGGAACTTGCGAATGCCCGCGACGATTTGGCTGCGTTTTTTGAACAGCACCATCACATCGGGATTGGCCCAGAGGTCCACGTATCGCATACGGTATCGCAGGTCCACGTCTGCCAGGCCGTGGAATTTTTCGGGCGGCGGCAGAAGCGACTTGCTCAGCATGGTGACCTCGTCGGTCCAGATGGTGATCTCTCCGGTACGTGTTTTGCCAAGTTCGCCCTTGGCGCCGATGACATCGCCCAGGTCCAGCAGTTTAACCATCTCCCACTGCTCAGCCATAAGTTTTTTGCTGAGTCCGAGCTGTATCGTTCCGTTCCAGTCACGCAGCGTGATGAAAATGAGCTTGCCGATATCGCGCAGCAGTACAATCCGTCCCGCAACATTGGCTCGCTGGCCTTCTTTGTCGTCGATAAATCGTGCCCTGACATCTTCGGTGGATTCGCTGTTCGGATAGCGCTCGCCGTAAGGAGCTGTGCCCAATTCCGCCAGACGTGACAGTTTTTCCTGCCGTTGTTGTACCAGTTTGTTTATACCACTTTTTTCAGACAACCAAACAACCCCTTAAACTTTGATTCTAACGGCACACCACAAACCATGTGTCGCAAATTACACACCACAAATTACAGGCCCAAATTACACGCCGCGAACCACATGTCACAGTAATTTTGTCTGAACATCACCTCAGATGCCGGCCTGGCCCTGGATAATCATGGCTCTGAGTATCAGGATCGCCGTGGACAGTTGCGGGTCCGATTCGAGCGTCTCCTCGACCGAGTGACGTTTGACAGGGTTTGCCTGCTGGTCATGGTCGGCTTTTGCGAGTACCTCGTTCTCCCGCTGGATGTCAATCATGTTTCGGAGTTCATTGAGCCTGAGTTTGACTTCCACATCGGGAGTGATGCCCCAGTCCTTTCTGTTTTGTTTTTCCATAACGTGCCGATTTTTGACCCGTTGGCCGGACGGCAGGTGGTAATATGCCATGGTGTATTTGAGCTGTGATCCGCCGCCGGAATAGGGTACGACAATCTGGACGCTGCCTTTTCCGTAGCTTCTTTCGCCGACGAGTATGGCGCGTTTGAATTTTTCATCCTGCAGTGCGCCCGCGACGATTTCCGAGGCACTTGCGCTTTGCCCGTTAATCAGCACCACGATGGGATAGTCGGGATGTGTGCCGGAAGTCTTTGCCTTTTCGACGCCGGCAAACCCGCGACCGGGCCGTGGCTGGCTTGTGACGATAACGCCTTCCTTCACGAACAGGTCCACCAGGCCCGAGGCGCTTACGAGATATCCGCCGGAGTTGAAACGCAGGTCCATGATCAGGCCGTTGAGCCCTTCTTTTTCGAGTTGTTTGAGAATGCTGTGGGCGTCGTGGACGGTATTTTCGGTAAAGCCGGTCACCCTCATATAGCCGATTCCCCGTTGTTGGTCGATCATGTATCGCCATGTGCCGCCGTTTTGTCTCTGCCAGCCGCGGATTGGCGGAACGATGATTCGGTCGCGTATAATCGTAATGTCTTCAACCTTGTCGGTGGTGGCGTGTTTTACCGTCAGCGTAACCTTCGTGCCCTTGGGCCCGGTGATCTTGCTCACCGCACAGAAGATGGTCATCTCCTCTGTTGGCTCATCGTTGACAGCGATTATCGTGTCCTCGGCGTCCAGGCCGGACCGGTAGGCAGGCGTGTCGGGCAGCAGGCTGGTGACCTTTAATACGCCTGTTGCCTTGGAAATCTCAACGCCGATGCCGGTAAATTGCTGGGTCAGATTCTTCTGAAAGTCCAGGACCTGCCAGGGCCAGATCAGCATGGTGAACGGATCCAGCGAAGCCAGTGCCGACTCGGCAAACTGCGCCACGACGACCTCACGCGGAAGGCCCAGCGTGACGGTGTTCAGCGTCAGAACCTCGTCGAATATCATCTGTAGTTTTTTTTTGCTGATTGTTTTTAACGTATCAACCAGGTCTTTCTCGATCGCATCCACGCCAGCCAGCCATTTGTCGCATTCGTCGGGGCCAATCGAATAGGACAGGTCGCCCTTGCCGCTTTTGAGTACCTCGGCAAGCAGTCTGCAGCGTTTCAGCGCCGCCGTGGTCATATCATTGTAGTCCGGCTCGCCGACGTAGTAATGATCCAGCGCGCCTATGGCCCTGATGAACATATTAGCATTGATGCCTTCGTGTCGCTGCGGGCTGGTGTCCCCGCAACTATCGTCCTTGAGCGACAACTCGATGGAGGCCTTCTCCACCAGAGCCTTGGCATGTCCCTTGTACTCGGCATTGTCCTCATCCAGGGTAGTCAGCCAATAGTAACAATAGGCGTATGCGTCGATCCATTTCCCTTCGGCTTCGAATGCGTCTCCTTTTTCTTTGGCTGCCGCTACTACCCTGGTGACCAGGTCGTCTTTCATGAGCAACCGGATTTGTTCCGCGGAGGCATATTCCTTTGTCTTTATAATCACGGCCAGTACCTTGCCGATGTCATTGACGTCAACAATGCCGGCGTCGTTGATCTCTTTGCGGAGATCGGCCAGTTCGTCGATCCTCTCCTGATAGGCCTGTTTTTTGAGTTCGGCACGCTGCAACTCGATACGGTCGTACTCGGCCACGATATCCGCCAACTCCGCGAGGGTCTCGTTGTCATTTGCCTCCAGGGTCGCGAGTATCCGCCCCGCCGAGTCAAAGTCTCCCTCGGCAATCCTGGCGGAAACCTCCGAGAGTACAGATTTATCCGGCGGGGAACTCTTCGACGTAACCGAAGAAGGACTCTGTGACGGCGAACCGTCCACGGCCTCCTCTCTCGGCTCGCACCCGCCGACAAAGAGTATCAATAACAACAGACACAACAACCATACTCTGACGTTTCTGAACATATTTCATCCCAACAAAACAAACCCACTGGAAACAACTCTTATAAACGCAGACGAGCCGAAACACGCAGACAAGCCGAAACCTTTCCGTTGACGTCCCGAATTCATTTCCGAAACGGCTCCTGTATCCTACTTTTGGAATGGTCCATTAAGAGCATTCAGCAGCCTTGCCGGCACAGCCCAGTACGTTCAGCTTGTGCTTTACCATCTCCTGGATGGCCTGCCTGCCGGGGCCCAGATACTTTCGCGGGTCAAACTCGGCGGGCGTTTCGGCATAGACCTGGCGGATCTTGGCGGTAAGCGCCATACGCAGGTCCGTATCGATATTGACCTTGCAGATCGCCATCTTGACCGCCTCGCTGATGGCCTCTTCCGGCACACCCATCGCATCGGGCATGGCCCCGCCGTACTTGTTGATCAGGTCCTTGAACTCCTTGAGCACGCTGCTGGAGCCGTGCATCACAAGGGGAAATCCCGGCAGTTTTCCGGCGACCTTTTCGATTATATCAAGGGCCAGTTTCGGTGCGGTCTTGAACTTATAGGCCCCGTGGCTGGTGCCGATTGCCACCGCCAGTGAGTCCACTCCAGTGCGTTCGACGAACTCGACGGCCTGGTCCGGGTCGGTCAGGTGGGCCATTATGTCTTCCACGCCCACAACGTCTTCCTCGATTCCGCCGAGCTGACCGAGTTCGGCCTCCACGACAACCCCGTGGTCATGTGCGTAGTCCACCACCTCTTTGGTAATTTTGATATTATCCTCGAACGAAAGATGCGAACCGTCGATCATTACCGAGGTAAATCCGTCATCGACACATTGCTTGCATGTTTCAAAGGTATCCCCGTGGTCCAGGTGCATCACAATGGGGATGTCGGGATTTTCCCTGACAGCCACGTCGATGATCGCCCGCAGATAGCTCATACTCGCATAGGCGCGTGCGCCACGGCTAATCTGCAGGATCAGCGGAGCCTTTTCTTCGGCAACGGCACTGACAATGCCCTGCGTGATCTCCATGTTATTTACATTGAACGCCCCGATGGCATAACCGTTTTTGTAAGCCATCTCGAACATTTTTTTCGTGTCAACCAAGGCCATAATTTTCTCCTGTTCTAATACCACATCGCCATTTAATAGTCAGAAACGGTGCGTTAAAACGCACTCTACATGCTACTCGGTTAATTATCGTATCGAAGCTGCCCGGTTTGGTATTATTCTTCCAGGAGCGGCCCGGTGATGCCTACATATTTTCGCGAGCCCAGAGCCAGTTCCTTGACACCTTCGGGCCAGACGTTGAAGACGACCGATCGACGGTCACGCGTCTGGTCCACGGAGAGAGTTACGCCGTAGTAAATCCGGTGGTAACGTCGCAGCAGGGTCAGGTCGCTGCGTACGCTTTTGCCGTAATCGAAGTTGTACTCCTGCGACAGTGTCGCGGTATATCTTTCGTTGAGCGCGTATGTAATCGCCGTGACAAAGGCGTTGGACCCTTCTTCGTAAATGTCGTCGTCGGGTATGTCCACCACGACCTGCCGCAGATATCGGTTGCCGATATAATAGCTCAGGTCGGGATAGACGTAACGTGCAAGCCCGACGTTGGCCTGTTGAACATATCCGCTCTTGATGTCGTAGTTCATGTCGCTGAGTATCGTCAGCGTATCACTGACGCGCCACTGGTAATCGGCGTTTACCGAATCCCGCATGATCCCGAAAAGCCCGGTGCTCCTCCGCAATGCGATCGGTATCGACGGGTCGTTCCACATGAACTTTGCCGGGCCGACTGTCGGTGTTTCGTCGTCGCTGAGCAGTGTCACGTCCACGTCCAGTTTCATCCAGTCCAGGCTGCGGAGTTTGTCCTTTTCGCCTCGTCGGGTCTGCCATCTCTGGCTTATGCCGAAGTTGACCATGTCCCGCTGGTCGCCGGTTCTGTCGCTGGAGTCATAGACGACCGCTTCGAAGTGCGGTTTGATGATGTGACGGATGCCGTTGATATCCCAGAACCGCGACCTGGTGAACTGATTCGCCCGCCAGAACATCGTCGAGACCCTGACGCCGATTTCGTTGAGCCAGATACTGTCCTGGCCGGGGCTGACCAGTGTACTGTCGATTGTATTTTCGAACCCGTCCTGATCCTCCATGCCCAGTGTCGTCGCCGCGAAGGGCACGATCTTGAACGTGTTCCACAAGATGGGCATGTCCACTTCGTGACGCGTGGAAAAGAACGTGTAGTAGCTTTCATTGACGGTTGAGTCGGGCTCGTCTTTGGGCAGTCGCCTGCGAAGCCGACTGAATTGTGTATCGCTGTAATACGTCAACTGATGGTTCCAGAAGGAGGCTCCCTTGACGTGAAACTCGATGGTGGGCAACTCTTCCGTCGTCTCCTGGTGGTCGTTAATACGGAACTTGTTGAGAAACGAAAAGCCCCAGTTGTCGCTGATGCGTTTGAGATGGAGCAGCGTTTCCTGCTCCTTGCCGACGTTGAATTCGCTGCGATACAGCCATTCGAGAAAGTTTTTATCCGAGGCGTAGCTTGTTTCGAAGGTCGCCTGCCAGTCGTTGGGCAGGTATTGCCTGTGACGGAGGCGGAACCTGCCGCGGATTTCTTCTCCGGAATCGACATTTTTCCTGTCGGATGTTCGACCAAGGTCGTCGGTTCCACGGTCGCCCATGACATAGCCTATCACGCTGCCGTAGCGGTCGTCGTTTTCGTATTCGATGTCAATGCCCGCCCCTGCGCCGCGGTCGCTGAAGTAATCCACCGCAAGTCGGCTGTCAACCCCTTCCGGTTCCGGTTTGCCCAGGAGTCTTGCCAGGTACCATCGTGTTTCGACGGTGTTGCCCATGTCCGAATCACTGCCGATTTGCAGACGGCTGATGGGCACATCGGGCCTTTCAAAATTGGTGCGGATCTTCGGCCAACTGAAGACCGTCGTCCTTCCGAGTTTCAGATCAACGTCTTCCAGAACACCGTCGTAACTGTTTTTGCCGGTCCCCTTTTCCGTGCGGGCGTCTATGTTGGTCGTGTCGGTCAACACCAGCCGCGAAGCGTTCATGGATATCTGCGGCAGGTAGAACTCGCTGGTGGTAAGTGTGATGTTTTCGGCCTCAAAGATGGTGTCGGAGACCTGTCGCAACTGCTCTGCACGGAGGTAGATGGGCAGGCCCCTCTTTTCGTCGAAGTTGTGCATCTCGGCGTTGATGGCCAGCGCCTGGTGGTTCTTGAAGTCGTAATAGATTTCGTCGGCTCGAACGGTCCGCTGGCCTTCGGTCATGACGATATTGCCCTTGAAATATACCGCATCGACTTTTCCGCTTGCCAACACGCCCGTCCCGGAGGAGGTGCTGGACTTGTCGAAATCGCCGGCGGCGTGAAAGATAACCGCGGTGTCCGCCTGAAACTCCAGCACTGCGCCTTCTTCGTCACGCTGCTGCCAGAAGTAGAATCTTCCGATGATAGTGGTCACCCGTGAGCCGTCGGGCGATTCGGTACTTTCAATCTTCGGCGCCGGCGTCCACAGGTCGGACAGGTTGACGGGGTATTCGTACTCGTCCCGTTTTTGCGGGGCGCCGGGGGTTTGTGCCTCTTCGACATCGGGAATGGCCGCGGGCTGGATTATCTCGCTGATTTTCCAGGGCTTGCGAACCTCGATGGGCTTGGATGGTGGTCGGGGCGTCTCCGAAAAAACAGGCACCTGGGCACCCTGACGTATGTTGGGCCCCCTGTGTACGGGCGCAACGGCATCGATTGCTTTTTGCACTATTTCCAGGGCCTTCACGTCCGCAGCGGAGGCGTCTGTTCTGGTCTGTGCCGTCGCAAAGACCTGGCCGCTGACCAGAAATCGAACGACTAACGCCCCGCCTTGTTCCACGGTAACGCTGCTTAAGCCTACCGATTTTGCAATTTTGCCCCGATGGACCGATATGTTGTCACGGAGATAAACCAGTACTTCGTACTCAATGCCGGTTGTGCCGCGATATTCCCTGTGTCTGGTTGTCATCCATACCACAGCGTTGTCGCTGACGAGGTTATTGGAGCCGATCGACATGGAAAAGCCGTCCTCGAACACCAGGGTCTGTCTGTCTTTCCCGCCGCGGTGGACGATCATTTTTGCAGCCGAGAGGTGCAGGTCCTGCCCGGAGAAAATCGGCTTGGGACCGGCTTCTCCAATGGTAGCGTTTGCCGAGGCCATCACCGCCAGGAACAGGATTGTAAGTTGCATTTTTTGCATGAACAACTGCCTCATTACACGTCCTAAGTGCGATTTAATAGTCGTTGCGGACTGACCGGAGCTCCGCAGGCGAGATTATACCCTTGGGTGCATCCAAATCCAGACAAAAACAGGGAACCTGAAGTAATTTGCGTATTTGCGTAACACGGCGGCAGTTGGCATCGATTTGTCCGGGGCCGGGGTGTGCCGGTGTGGGGCCGGTGGGTACGTTTTGGCGAACCGGCTGGGTCCTAAAGCCTTTCGTATCGTATAACGGCTCGGTATATGCCGTTTATGCGTTTGCCGTCCAGTATCGTTGGGGGGTATTTCTGGTTCAGCGGCTGGAGTCGCACCTGATCGCCTTCCTCAAAGAATATCCGTTTGAAAGTGCTTTCATGCGGCTGTGTAAACCGTACGAAGCAGTCGTCGCCGCTTTTTACATTGGAGGCGGGGGAAAATACGACGATGTCGCCATCGACATATTTTGGCTCCATCGAATCGCCCACCACGCGAACGGCGAAGGCATTGGGGTCATGCAGGTCCGGGCAGCGGACATAATCGTCGGCATAGCCGACCGGGTAGCCTAAATCGTCAAAATCCACGGGAAAACCGGCTGATGCCTTGTTTATTATCGGAACAAGGTCGCCGGCGGTGATCATCTGGCCGGGTAGGTCCAGAGTGATATCATCTTCGGCGAGTAGTTGGCTCAGTTGTGAGGTGTCGGTTTTGTTTTCGAGGAGATTACGGATAATCTGGCGGAATCTCTTGTTCTCGGCACCGGTGACCTCGTAATCCCTGCGGACATCCGGGGGAATCCGCTCCATGTGCGCGATGTGGACGAGCAGGCCCCTATCAAACTGAAGCGCCCGTTCAAGTTTGATGAGCAGGTTATCGCTGGGAGGATTCTTTACCTTGCCAGTCTCGATGGTGGACAGGTAGGGTTTCGAGAATCCTATGATTACGGAGACTTCGTCCAGGGTGAGACTCATCTCTTCGCGTTTTTTTCGTATTATTTGGCCAAGTGACATAGCGGCAGTTATATCGGCTGAATTACAGAACGCAAGTGAGAAATTAGATAATAAAAGAACAAACTATCTCCGTCATGAGCAGTACACAGGTCCAGTGGATTTCAGTCAACTGTGAAGACGGAGTTGTCCATGACCTGTCCGCAGTATATGCAGACCGAATGGCGGGCGGAGACCATGTGATCGCAGTTCTGGCATTTGACGGCCTTTCGCTGGTTCTTGCCGTCCAGCGTGCCGTCGCGCATATCCACTTCGTAGAGCTTGTCGTGCAGTTCCTGCTCGGTCAGGTTTAGCCTGTCGCGGATGATCTCCCACAGTGCTTCGTTGATCATCAGTGTCTTTGCCAGGTTGTTTTCGAGCCGACGTATCTGCGCGGTGAAGGCGTTGACCTTGTTCCCTGTGCGGGCGGCGGGCCGTAGGCCTGATAAGCCGCCATACATGCCAAAAACATTCATACCGGATCCCTTTCGCAAAATTCGATTTCCCACAACGCATTGGGCGGTTTATGGCCCTCCGGGCACCTTGACAACACACAACGATGCACAGACAACCACCATTGTAGATGAGGTTGTAGTGTTTGTCCAGCGAATAACCCCTTGGCGAGTGGCTGACGGGCGGATGGTTCTCCGGTCGGTTAAGATGTGGGGTTTGTCACTTGCGGCAGGCGGACTCTGGCGATATGATTGCGTGTTGCACAACAGAGGAGCCACCATCGGATGTTCTTTTGTTCACGATCACGTTGATCAGGGGTGTCAAAGCCATGGGTGTTGCCGTAATCAGCAGGCCTGGTGTGGAAGAGAAGCTGGATATATTGACTGCCGATGCGCGGTATGACTTGGCCTGTGCCTGCAGTACGAAGGACCCTGTCGAGCACAGGCATCGTGGTGCCGGCGGCAGGTGGGTCTATCCGGTGACGCTTCCAAACGGGGGCAGAAGCGCTATCTTCAAGACGCTGGTTTCCAATATGTGCAGCAGCGATTGCAAGTATTGTCCGCTGCGAGCCGGGCGCGATGTTCGGCGGTGCAGCCTGAGCATCGATGAGACGTCCCGTGTCTTTCTGGACTACTACAATCAAAGGAAAGTGTTCGGGTTGTTTTTGAGTTCGGGGCTTTGCGGCAACGCGGACGTGGCGATGGCCAGGCTGAACGGTATCGCCGAGGTCCTGCGAAACAGGCACGGCTTCAAGGGCTATATCCACCTGAAGGTTCTGCCCGGCGCAAGCGACTCGGCCATCGAGCGGGCAGTTTCTCTGGCCAGCGCGGTGTCGCTGAACATCGAGACGGCCGGTGCGAAAAACCTGGCCAGACTTTCGAGCAGCAAGGATTATATCCGCGATATCATCGAACCGATCAGGCTGATCAGCAGGCTAACCGGCAAAGGAATGAAATACAGCAGGGTCAAGCAGACCACACAGTTCATCGTCGGGGCCGCCGGCGAGACCGACGCCGAGATCGTCCGGTATATGGGCGGGTTGTATGCTCGGCTGGGGCTGAATCGTATATATTTCAGCGCCTATCAGCACGGGCTGGGGGCCGACGACCTGCCGGCCGAACAGGGGCCGATACCCAGTGCTGACGATGTCTTTGTCCGCGAGCATCGGCTCTACCAGGTCGATTTTCTGTTGCGAAAGTACGGGTTCTCGGATTCGGAGATACCATTCGAGGCGGACGGGCGTTTGTCCCTGCTTACCGACCCGAAACAGGCCTGGGCCCGCCTGCATCCGGAGTTTTTCCCGGTCAACGTCAACCGTGCCTCAAAAGAAGATCTGCTCCGCGTCCCCGGCCTGGGTCCGATAACTGCCCAGCGGATCCTCGAACAGCGGCGTAATGGGCGCATCAGCCGAATCGAGGACATCGGAAAATCCGGCAAACTGCTGTCAAAGGCCTGCCAACACATAACATTCCAGGGGGCATCCGGCACAACTGCCATGACATTTTAGCATAACTACCCGCCAGCAAAGACGTTATCGATATGTCAGTCAGCCCGCCAGGGGCATCGAATCGGTATGCCCGTCGGCCCGCCGAGGGTATTGATCGCCGCGTCCGTCAGGCCTGCCGGGGCGTGGTGGTGCACATTACGGCAGTATTTGCAGGCCTGCAATAACCGGTGACGTAAACCCGACTTTGGCCGTCCGATAAATCGTGGCCCCAGGGGCCAAAAACAACGATTTTTGCGATTTGGCCAAAAAACACAACTCACTATAAAATTTTGTCTTGAAAAATGGCGATACTGCTCTATACTAAGCTGTCCTCATGTTTGGATTATTTGGACAGAAATCGTTGTTTTTTAGAAGGCAGGTGTGAACAGTATATGATTAAGGTCAGGGCAAGGGCAGGCGAGTCGGTTCAGCAGATGGTTAAGCGCTTCAAGAAGATGTGCGAGAAAGAGGGTCTGATTCGCGACATCAAGCGTAACAGCTACTATGAAAAGCCGTCAGAGGTAAACCGTCGCAAACGGCGCAAGGCCCAGCGAATGGCAGCTATGCACAGCCGCTTGCGCTAACCGTTTGCTATACAGGGACTATTTATCCGGGCAGGATTGGCAAGCCGAACTTGTCCGGTATTTCTTTGCGCGGATTTAATGCGGCAGGTGGCACATAGCATACGGCAGGCTAAATATGGCATTGGGCATATAGCTGCCAGGCGGGGGGAGTTTGGGTGGGTTCTCGGCAATGGCGAAGTTTGATTTGCAAAGTCAGTTCAAGCCCCAGGGCGACCAGCCCCAGGCGATCAGCCGACTCGTCGAGGGTCTTGAGCGGGACAGTCGATTGCAGACGCTGCTTGGGGTGACCGGCAGCGGTAAGACCTTCACCATAGCCAATGTCATCGCCCGGTACGGCAGGCCAACCCTCGTAATATCACACAACAAGACGCTGGCGGCACAACTATACGAAGAGCTTAAAGAATTGTTCCCCAACAATGCCGTGGAATACTTCGTCAGCTATTACGACTATTATCAGCCCGAGGCCTATATCCCGCAGCGGGACATTTATATCGAAAAGGACGCCTCCCGCAATGACGAGCTGGATCGGCTGAGACTTTCGACGACGACCAGCCTGATGTCGCGCGACGATGCGATTATCGTGGCAAGCGTTTCGTGCATCTTTGGGCTGGGCAGCCCGGAGAATTACAAGGCCAGCGTGGTCGGCGTTCGTGTTGGCGACGTTATCGAGCGAAACGAGCTGCTGGGGCGGTTTGCGGATATTCAGTATGCACGCAACGACGTTGAGTTCGCCCGCGGGCTGTTTCGTGTTCGCGGGGATGTGGTGGAGCTTTGGCCGTCTTATGAATCGTTTGCGGTGCGTTTTGAGTTCTTCGGGGACGAAATCGAGCGGATATGCTATATCAATCCAGTATCTTCGGAGGTGCTTTCCGGGGAAACACAGATATTTATCTATCCCGCCAAGCACTACATTATGCCCGCCGACAGCATCGAATCGGCGTTAAATGGTATCGCCGACGAACTGGCCCAGCGTCTTGTCCAACTACGTCATCATGGTAGTCTTCTGGAGGCGCAAAGGCTGGAGGCGCGGACGAAATATGACATGGAGATGATTCAGGAGGTGGGCTATTGCAGCGGCATCGAGAACTATGCGATGCACATGTCGGGGTTGAAGGCCGGGACAAGGCCTTATACGCTGATAGACTATTTTCCGGAAGACTTTCTCCTGATACTGGACGAATCTCATGTGACGATTCCGCAGTTGCGGGCGATGTATGCCGGGGATCGCAGCCGAAAGAGTGTATTGGTCGAACATGGATTTCGTCTGCCAAGCGCGATGGAGAATCGGCCCCTGCAATTCGATGAGTTTCAGGCGTGCTGGAAGCATGCGATTTTCATGTCGGCAACACCAGGCCCCTATGAGCTGGAACAGTGCGGCGGAGAGGTTGTCGAGCAGATTATACGGCCGACGGGCCTGATTGATCCGAAGATATTTGTCCATCCTGCCGGTGAGCAGATACCGCACTTGAAGGGGCAGGTCGAAAAACGCGTCGCACTCAATGAACGTGTGCTGGTGACAACGCTTACCAAACGCTTGGCGGAGGATTTGTCGGCGTATCTCAAGAGGGAGGGCTTCAGGTGCGAATACCTGCACAGTGAGATTAACACGCTGGAGAGGGTTGAGATACTGCGTAATCTGCGCCGGGGCCAATTCGATGTTCTGGTCGGCATAAACCTGCTGCGGGAGGGGCTTGATCTGCCGGAGGTGTCGCTGGTGGCGATCCTCGACGCTGACAAGGAAGGGTTCCTGCGAAGTGAGACATCGCTGATACAAACCATCGGTAGAGCGGCAAGGAATGTCAACGCGACGGTATTTATGTACGCCGACCGTGTGACAAATTCGATGAAAAAAGCCCTTGACGAAACGGCTCGGAGACGTAAAATCCAACGTAAGTATAACGAGCGACACGGGATAACGCCGCAAACAATTCAAAGGGGAATCCGCAGGTCGCTGAACGACGAATTCAAGGCACGCAAGGTCGCACAAGAGGCGATCAATTTGAGCGAGGATGAATACGACCGCACAGAGCTTGTCGCGGAGCTGGAAAAAGAGATGCTTGTCGCCGCTGAGTCGCTGGATTTTGAGCGGGCGGCGCGACTGCGTGACAGACTGAAGGAACTGAAGGATATGCCGGAGTTGAAAGAAAAAGGTTCATCCGGTTAATGCGTAGGTATTCGTGCCTTGAGAAGTGGATTAAGAGAAAAATCGTGTTGAATAAAGGTAATCGTTCACATTCAGTAACGGTGCGTTAAAACGCACCCTACGTGCTAAAATGTTACGATAATAGTAACCGTGTCATGCCTGCGCAGGCAGGCATCCATATTTTCATTTTGGTGTGTTGGGATGTTAAAATGGACCCCTGCCTTCGCAGGGGCAGCTTCGATAAGATAATATTTATACCAACAGAGTAGCTGAGCCGACGAGAATGGGCCGCGACCGAGTTCTTAGTCTCTTAAAATTATGATTGAGCCGGCGGCGCACACAATATTTTTTGGTGTTTTTGTAAGTGTTTGTTCTTACAAGTGGTTATAGCTGTTTCTGAAGGTGTCCAACTTTTTGCGTTTAGCGCATTAAAGGCTACCAGCAGGATGAACCAACCGTTTCTTACATCCTGCTGGTAGCCGGTAAAGCGAAAAACGCATGCTTTTGACTGTGAACGGTTACGAATAAAGAAAGGGAACCATGCGAAAGCTTGATATGAAAAAGGTCGCTACGCTGATCGATCTGGCTGTTGAGGAGGATTTCGGCAGGGGCGATCCGACCAGTGAGATCACCACCGACGAAAACACCCTCGCAAAATCCTTCCTGGTCACGCGAGAAGAGATCGTTGTCTGCGGTATGGAGATTGTACGCGAGGTTCTGAAACGCTATGACAAACGGCTGAAGCTGCGGATATTGAAAAAAGACGGTCAACGCGCCAATGTGGCGGACCGGCTGGGTGTGATTACCGGGCCGTTACGCCCGATGCTGGGTGCCGAGCGCGTGGTGTTGAACTTTCTGCAGCGGCTGTGCGGTATCAGCACGATGACCTGGAAGTTCGTCAGCGCCGTACGCGGCACCAGGGCGAAGATATATGACACGAGAAAGACCATCCCCGGCTGGCGTCGCCTGGAAAAATACGCCGTCCGCTGCGGCGGGGGCTATAACCACCGAATGAGCCTGGGCGACGCGGTGATGTTCAAGGACAATCATATCGCGCAGATGGGCAAAGTACTCAAACCGAAGCTGAAGAAGATGATTGCCGAGGCACGCGGGCGCAAGGGTGTCAAATTTGTCGTCGTCGAAGTCGATCATGTCGATAACCAACTGGACAGAATCCTCACAATACCCGGAATAGACATTATCCTGCTGGACAACATGGGCCAGTGGCAGTTGAAGCACGCCGTCGATATGCGAAACGAGATGTGCGGCAGAAAACCACTGCTGGAGGCCAGCGGCGGGATTACGCTGAACAGTGTGCTGACCGTTGCCAAATGCGGCGTGGACCGAATCGCCGTCGGGGCGATCACACATTCGGCGGCAGCGGCAGATATAGGCCTGGACAGATAGTGATTGATTATTGGTTATTGGCTATTGGTTATTGAAACGTGAGCAGCAGCGACAGACTGGATGTTGATCTTATTGAGAGCGGGCTGGACAGGCGGATTGTCGGCAGCGGGGTGCTGTTGTTTCAATCGACGGCCAGCACGAACGACATCGCGTGGGAATATGCCTCGAGCCCAGCCAACAATGGGTTGTGCGTCTTTGCCGAGCGGCAAAATGCCGGCCGAGGAAGGCGTGGTAACAGGTGGCACAGCTCCGCGGGCCAGAGTATTCTCTGTTCGATATTGCTGACGGAGATGGATTGTTCCGTGGAACTGCTTACGCTGGTCGCCGCCATCGCTGCCGCAGAGGCGATCCGAGGTTGTGCGGAACTGGGAGCACGCATCAAGTGGCCCAATGATATCCTGATAAACGACAAAAAGGTCGCCGGCATCCTGATCGAATCTCGAAAGGGCCAAAAGGGCAGCGACTATGTTGTGGGGTTTGGTATCAACTGCCATCAGGACGAAGGGTTCTTTGGGGGCCTTGAGTTGCAGATGCCAGCCACGAGTATCGACATCGAAATGGCAGGGGGCGTTGACAGGGCAGGAGGCGTTGACAGGAACAAGTTGGCGGCGGGGCTTATTACGCACTTCGACGATGAACTTGCAAGGGCTCAGGCTGGGGAGTCCGAGACGATTGTGAATCAATGGCGGCAGTTGAGCAGTCAGCTTGGAAAGCATGTGGTGCTGGAATGCGACCAGAGACGGTTTGGCGGCAACTGCGTCGGAGTCGATCCACTGGAAGGCCTGATACTTCAACTCGATACAGGCGGTATGCGAATCTTCCACGCGGCGCATACGACGATCATAAAGTCAATCGATTGAGAACTCCTCCATGGAAATAAAAAATACTAAAATTGATGCCCGCGTCAAAAGTTTGGTCAGGCGGCGAGGCTTATTTTTGATCGCGGATTGAGCTGCATTGCCCCGGCATTGCCCCGGCTGGGGTAAAAAAAAGCAGGAGTTCCCCCTTGTGTTTGCCCACTTTTGACAAGCGGATATATTTTTTGTACAGCGGCACCGGGTAAGCCGGCTCGTAGGGTTTATTCTGCAGAAAGGCGCCCGATAAATCCCGCAACCACTGGTCTTCTTTGAGATTTTTTGCCTGGGCAGCCATTATTCTGCCGCCGATCTTCTGTGCCAGGGCGGTTATGTTCATAGCGCCCGCACTGACCCTCCTGATGTTGAGGTGAAACAATCCCCGGTCATCCACCTCGGGAGCGATCACTATAGTTACCACCACCGGCAGGCCTATATCGACTTTACCCATCAACAGTATTTCTTCGTCGTCCAGGACAATCATCGGGGCGTGGAATGCGACGCCGTTGAGGATGACCGGCCAGGTCCACCCCAGCGTCTGTCCATCGGCAATCAGCTTGTTCAGTTCGGCCTGGTCAACGATTATCTCGAAGGGCCTGTCGATCTGGATGTTATTGTGGAAGTTGGGAGCCAGATAGTGCGTCAGATACGGGCTGACCTGTTCGCCGTTTGTGGGTTTGAGCGGTTTGTATTCGCCGGGGCGGTACATAACCAGAGCCAGACAGATTACAACAGCCGTAACGAGTCCGCACAGCGAAAACCACAGGATACGCAACAGGGTGTTCTTTGTTTTGGCCCGTCTCAAAAATATCCTCATAAATAAATCCGAATAGTCTCTTGCGATTACAACCAATATGATTATAGTGGCGCCACTGTTGTGTCAAACGTTTTTTATTATCAGAGGGTTATCGGGGTGGCTTTGCAGGGCTGCCGTCGCAACGTTGCGACCAGTCGAGATGCCAGTCGCCCCGCGGCATTTTGTGAAGGGAATTAACAGGTGGCAAGTCACTTTGGCGACAGACTTTGTAACGCGGTAAAAACTAAGAATACCCCCCTGGTAGTCGGACTGGACCCTGTCTATAACAGGCTGCCGGCACAGATACGGAACCATCGTGAGATGAACGACGAATTCGACGTCGGCTCAGCGGTCGATGCCACATTCGAGTTCTGCACGCGAGTTCTTCGCGTCGTCGCGCCGCTTGTCCCAGCCGTGAAAATCAACATCGCCTATTTCGAAAAATACCTCTGGGAGGGCGTTGAGACATACTATAGTCTTATCGCGGAGGCCGAGGCGCTTGGACTTGAGACGATCGGCGATGTCAAGCGGGGCGATATAGGCCACACCGCCAAGAGCTACGCCGTGGCGCATCTCGAAAATCCAGAGCTTACAGGGCTTGACGATATTATAACACCAGATGCTATAACGGTAAACGGTTTTGCCGGCGCAGATGGCATTGTGCCTTTTGCCGACGTGGCAAACCAGCAGGGCAAGGGCATCTTCGTGTGGGTTCGTTCGAGCAACCCGTCGGCGGCGGTCATACAGGACGCTGTCGATGCCGATGGCATCAGGATGTACGAACGGCTGGCGGAGGTCGTCGGCGAGATAGGCGACCAGCCCGAGCGCATCGGTACGTCGGGCTACAGCAATGTGGGAATGGTCATCGGGGGCACCAGCCCCGAGGCGACAAGCGCGCTTAGGCAGAAATATCCGAAGGCGTGGATACTGGTGCCCGGATTCGGTTCACAGGGAGCCGGCGCCGCCGATTGTCTGCGGTTCTGCAATCCCGACGGAATAGGTGCCCTGATCAACGCGTCGCGTTCGATCATCTATGCCTACGAGAAGCCGCAATACATTGAACAGTTCGGCGATAACTGGGAAAAGTGCATCGAACAAGCTGCAATCGACGCGAAGATCGAACTGGCAAAGGCCCGCTGACTCCGGGCCGATTCACGATCTGTCCGGGACTTGTTAACGGACACGCGGGCTGGGACTTGCACATGGATATCGAGTTGTTCAAGGACAAAAAGGTTCTGGTCATGGGTCTGGGCCGATTCGGCGGCGGGCTGGACAGTGCAATCTTTGCCTGCGAAATGCCCGGCTGTGCTGCCGTTACTGTTACCGACCTTTCCACGGAGGACCAACTCGCCGGGACGCTGGAGCAGTTGGCCGACTATGATATCGAGTATCATCTGGGCGGCCATCGGGCCGAAGACTTTGGTCCGAACGGGGCGGACATCATCATCGTCAACCCCGCGGTGCCGCCGGACGATCATTACCTGCGGATTGCCGACCGGGCTGGCAAACTGATCACATCACAGATTGAGATATTCTTTCAGATGTGCCCGGCGCCTATTGTGGGGATAACAGGGGCCAACGGCAAGAGCACCACCACCGCGCTTACGGCGCACCTGCTGACTTCTGGCAGAGACATCGCCGATACCGCCTGTAAAGGTGCCGCCTATGAAAGGGTCTGGCTCGGCGGCAACATCGGCGACAAGCCGCTGCTTTCCATAATCGAACAGATTACCCCCTCCGACCTGGTCGTGCTTGAGTTGAGCAGCTTTCAGCTCGAACAGCTCGGCAGGATAAAGGCCGCCCCCGATGTCTCGGTGATAACCAACCTGACGCCAAACCATCTTGACCGACATGGAACGTTTCAGGCCTACTGCGACGCGAAGGAAAACATCTTCAAATATCAGCGATGCGACAGAGCCAAGCCCTGCGTGTCCATATTCAACGCCGAAGATGCCGTGGCGAGCCGATGGTTTGAAAAATACAGTGGGCAGCCCGGCAGGCAATGTTTGATGTTTGCCCCGGAGGATGTCCCAGCCGGGGTGCTGGAAAACTTCGCACTCGCCGGCAGAGCCAACCGCTCGAACCTGGCGGCAGCATTACAGGTGGCGCGTCATTTCGGTATCGGCGACGCCGGGGCCGGGGAGGCACTGAAAACATTCAAGGCGCTGTCGCATCGGCTGGAGTTGGTAGCGAAGATAGACGACGTTTCATGGTACGACGATTCGATCGCGACAACGCCGCCCAGCGCCATCGCCGCACTGGAGGCATTTGACGAGCCGAAGATCATCATCGCCGGCGGGTACGACAAAAATCTGCCATTCGACGAGTTCGGCGCCAGGATCGCCTCTTCCGCCCGGGCCGCCCTGCTGATTGGCAGCACCGCCTCGAAGATCGCCGAATCCATCGAATCGGCCGGGGGCAGAGACAACGGCGTCATCGTAGAGATACTGCCGTCGCTTGAAGACGCCGTCGAACGCGCCGCCCGGATAGCCCACGCCGGTGACGTAGTGCTGCTCAGCCCAGCCTGCGCCAGCTATGACATGTTCGACAATTTCCGCCATCGTGCAAAGGTATTCGTTGACTGCATCGCTGCACTGAAAGCAAACGGACTGAAAACAGACCGCACGGGCTGAACGGGCCGAACAACCCGACGACTGAACAACCCATCCAGAGACACCGGCAAACAACTCGCCGAACTGCCGAATCACACGCCGGATAATGCCGTTTCCACAGGTGTGTCCGTAAATGAAAGTCTGTGGCAATTTCCTGTGTTTTGTGCTAATATTGGACATCCTGACGGGTTAGCCATTTTTTTTGGATACAGCCCCTTGAAATCCACCCACCTTAACTGGTATCATGGTGGTAACAGCTTTTTGCGATTTTGTCGCGCGGGGCTGGGTGGCTGCTGTAGGTCCACAAAATCTTCATATAATCTGCGTATGGGAGAGAGGCTATGGAAGACCCCGTCATTTCGAAAAAAACGCATCTGACTGTTCGTCATTGTTTACTATCCACGGCTATGATTGTCGCGATGATCTCGGCAACAGCCATCGGCATGGATAAATCCAAGGTCGTTACCGTCACAGCTTCAGCCGACGAACTGGAAATACAATATGAAATGCTGTTGCAGGATTTAAGGAACCGCAAACATATCGCTTCGCACACGGCTCAGACATTTAACCAGTCGGCGATAATCCTTGAAACGGACCGTGACCCGCTGGACATCGTGTTGCGCAGGACCGAGACACTGCTGGGCGATCTCAAACGAATGGTCTCTGCGCCGGGATTACCGGCAATGGAAAAACAACTTGAAAAACTGCGCACCACCGGTGACAACATTCCTTTGCAGCAGGCCAAAGAACGCATGGAACTGTTCAAAAAGGTCTGCCTGCTCCGCCGAAAGATCGCGTTTTGTAATCCGCTGCTGGATTTTGACAAGATACTTTTTATCACACGCCACCGTTCGGGTTTTAACCACATGTGCGACCAGTATTACGGCATCAATACCAAAGCCGGCGGCGGATTGTATGTGCTGTCCAAACCCTTCGGTGACAACTCCGAAGTGCGGGACGTGCTGAAAGACTCCGTTGTGGAGCGGGGCCGACTGAAAGGACAAAAACTTACCAGCGGCTCCTTCCTGTCGCCGGACCTGTCATACGACGGCAAAAGCATACTGTTTGCCTACGTGGAATGCGAAGGCGACAAGTCCCACATATACCATACCGACCCGACCCGCGGACACTGGGACCAGCAGAGGTGCTACCACATCTTCAAGGTCAACGTTGACGGCAGCGGGCTGGAACAGTTGACCGACGGGACGTGGAACGATTTCGATCCGTGCTGGATGCCGAACGGCCGGGCAGTGTTTATTACCGAACGTCGCGGCGGGTATCTGCGATGCGGCCGTGTCTGCCCGACATATACACTGTACGATATGCTCCCCAACGGCGGGGACATCCGATGCCTCAGCCCGCACGAAACCAACGAATGGCATCCGAGCATTGCACACGACGGGATGATTGTCTATACCCGGTGGGACTATGTGGATCGTCACGGATGTACGGCGCATCTGCCGTGGGTTACCACGCCGGACGGACGAAATGCCCGTGCGATGCACGGCAATTTTGCCCCGCGCGAGCTGCGAGCGGATATGGAACTGGATGTGCGGGCGATACCCGGTTCGCACAAGTTTGTCGCCACGGCTGCGCCGCATCACGGCCAGGCGTTCGGCTCACTGGTCATCTTCGACCCGCACATCGAGGATGACGACGCGATGGCGCCGGTAAGACGGATTACGCCAGAGGTGGATTTCCCCGAGAGTCAGGGCGGCGCACAGGTTTACGGCACAGCCTGGCCGCTGAGCGAAAACTATTATCTGTGTGTTTATGACCCTGCCATGCGGCCTGAAGCGGGCCATCAGGGCAGGAGTTACATACCTGGCAACTATGGAATATATCTGGTAGATGCCTTCGGTAACAGGGAACTGATCTACCGCGACGCCGAGATTGCATGTCAAAGCCCAATGCCTCTGCGCTCACGGAAACAGCCGCCGGTGGTGCCGGACGCGTCGCTTCGAATCGCCGAAAATCAACCTGCCGAGGGCACCCTTGCCGTGGTCAATGTCTATGACAGTCTGAAGCCCTGGCCGGAAGGTACGAAAATAAAGGCACTGCGCATCTATCAGATACTGCCAATGTCGGTGCCGTCCGGTGCACCGCCGCACGAAATCGGCCTTCGACTGCCGACAGGTAGAGATTCTGTAATGCTGGCGCGTTATGTGCTGGGCACTGTGCCCGTCGAGGAAGACGGCAGTGCGCACTTTACCGTGCCTGCCAGAAAGGAATTGTTCTTTCAGGCGCTTGACGAAAACGGCCTGGCCATCCAGTCCATGCGTTCGGCGACCTACGTCCAGCCGGGCGAAAAACTCCTCTGCCAGGGATGTCACGAACCTCGGCATCGCGCACCGCAATCGGCGGGGCATATACCGATCGCGATGCGGCGCAGCCCGTCGAAACCAACACCGGACGTGGACGGAACCAATCCGTTCAGTTATCCGCGACTGGTCCAGCCGGTGCTGGATAAATATTGTGTGGACTGCCACAAAAAACATCCCGAAAAGGCGCCCAGGCTGGATAACGAGGTGGTCGTCGAACGCAATAAGAAGTGGTACGCGTCATATTTCAGCCTGGCTCCGGAGTACGGATTCTGGAAATACGGGGATCGACATCGTACGACGCCGGGCAAATTCGGCGCTCGGGCCTCGAAGCTGTACGCGATGCTTGAAAAGGGCCATCACGACCTGAAACTGCCGGCTGAGGATATGCACCGCATCGTGGTGTGGCTGGATTCCTGCTCGGTCTTTTACGGTGTGTACGAAAAAGAAGGCGGCCAGGCACAACTGCTCGGTCAGATCGTCATGCCAACCCTGGAGTGATATGCCCACAATCCATCAGAATCCAAAACCCGGAACACGGAGATTAGTGGTTAGTGGTCTGTGGTTAGTGGTCTGTGGGCAGAGGCATGGAATTGTCTTGACGTCAGGGGCGGTGTTTGTTAGAATCGGCCCGGTTGTTTGTGGTGATGGGGGGATTTTGTAACCTTAATTTGTTCGGAGGCAGCTATGGATCGCAGAGAATTTTTGACGTCGTCTCTGGTAGCGGGGGCAAGTCTTTCGGTAGCAGCGGGCGGGGTTTCAGCACAAGAGAGTTCCAATTCGGCGAAGTTTAAACTCCGGTACGCACCGGGTCTCAAGTCCTTTCGGAATCATGTGGGCAATGACCCGATCGAAAACATAAAGTTCGCCGCCGATCAGGGGTTTCGGGCGATGTTCGATAACGGCATCGGTAAAAAACCCGTCGAACTGCAAACAAAAATCGCCGCTGAGATGGAAAAACTTGACATGAAACTGGGACCGTTTGTCCAGTATGCGGATTTCGGCAAAAAAACGTTTGTGACGCGTGACAAGGAAGTCCGCAAGATGCTGGTCGAGCGAATGAAAATGGGTGTCGAGATTGCCAAACGTGTAAGGACTAAGACGATGCTGGTGGTGCCGGGGCATTTCGACGAAGGCCTGGAGTGGGATTACCAGACGGCTAACGTGATTGAAAACTGCAAGTACTGCTGCGAAGTGCTGGAGCCGGCAGGCATGACAATGGTTCTTGAACCTCTAAACGCGTGGACCAATCACCCCGGGCTGTTCCTGACGAAGATGCCGCAGGCCTACCTGATCTGCGAAGCCGTGGGAAGTCCGTCATGCAAGATCGTCGACGACATCTACCACCAGCAGGTTACCGAGGGAAATATCATCCCGAATATTGACAAGTGCTGGAACCGGATCGGGGCGTTCCACATCGGCGATAACCCGGGCAGAAATGAGCCGGGCACAGGCGAAATCAATTACAAGAATGTGTTCAGGCACATTTACAGGAAGGGCTATGAAGGCGTGCTGTGCTGCGAGCATGGCCGAAGCAAGAAAGGCAAGGAAGGCGAAATCGCGTTTATCAATGCGTACCGCTGGGCCGACAGCTTCGAGATATAACAGGCGCTTGTCAGCCGCGCAGGATGTAATGGAAAATCGGCTTAACATAGGAGCAAGTATGCACAAGATGACATTGGTGGTATTGCTGGCGTTTACGAGCCGTCATCAATCTCTGGATTAAGCCAGAACACTGCTATTAGAAGTAATGTGCGGGTTATGAGTTGTATGCTGTGCGATAGAAGTAACACAGTTATGAGCCGCGTAATATGTGATAATTGGTTTTTCACAGGAGTGACCAGATGAAAGAACAGACAATCAAAGGTAACTGGGTCAATCGTAGGGATTTTCTTAAGGCCTCTGCGGTGGTTCCGGCTGCGGTTATGGCTGTCAATCCTGCCGGCGTGTTCGCAGCGGGCGATGACGAAGTTAAAGTTGCGCTGATCGGTGCCGGCGGTCGCGGCAGAGGCGCATTGAAAAACTTCATCTCAGGCGCAAAAAGAGCCGGCATAAAAACAAAGGTCGTCGCCATCGCCGATGTACAAAAGAACAGGGCCGATGATAACGCCAAAGCGCACAACGTGCCCGGCGACCATGTGTTCACCGATTTTAGCGGCTACAAAAAGGCCCTGGCAACCGATGCCGAGTATGTAATCCTTGCGACAAGCCCGAACTTCCGCCCGGTTCATCTTGAGGCGGCAATCCATGCCGGCAAGAACGTATTTATGGAAAAGCCCGTCGCCGTTGACCCGCCCGGAGCCAGGAAGATTATCGCTGCCGGCGAGCTGGCCAAAAAGAAGGGCCTTGCAATTGTTGCCGGTACGCAGCGGCGTCACAATAAGAGCTACCGACGGACCGCCGCGGCGATCGAACAGGGCGCCATCGGCAATATCATATCCGCCCGCATCTGGTGGTGTGGCGGTGCCCTGTGGTACAAAAAGCAGGAGCCAGGAGAGAGCGACGCCAGCTACATGGTTCGCAACTGGGTTAGCTTTACCGAGATGAGCGGCGACCACATCGTCGAGCAGCACGTCCATAACCTTGATGTTGCCAACTGGTTCATCGGTCGGCCCCCGGTTTCGGCGGTCGGTTTCGGCGGTCGTGCACGCCGCAAGACGGGCAACCAGTTCGATTTCTTCAGCCTCGACCTTGACTACGGGGATGACGTTACCGTACACAGCATGTGCCGACAGGTCAACGGCTGCTACAGTCGCGTCGCCGAATTCTTTGTAGGCGATAACGGCAGCACCTGGGGCGACGGGAACCAGATGAAAATGATTAAGAAAAAGACGCTGAATATCCCCGACTTCCCGGACGGCAACCCGTACGAGGTCGAACAATACGACATGATCAACAGTGTCCGCGCAGGCAAGCCGTTGAACGAGGCGAAGAATGTCGCCGAGGCCACGATGTCGGCCCTGATGGGACGCATCTCAGCCTATACGGGGCAACTCGTCCGCTTTTCCGACCTGATGACCAATGAACAATCGCCTTATTACAACCTGACACTCAAGCCTACGGCTATAGACTTCGAGAATGGTCCGGTTACCGCTCCGGAAGATGACGTAGCGGCAGTCCCCGGCAAGGACAAGGATTGATCAGATTCTCACTGAAGCTGAGGAGGGTGATGTGAGTAGTCTGCCTTGACGAGGAAGATCAGGGTCGTGTCCCGAAAGGGGCACGGCCTTTCTTTGTGCCCAGACGGGGGCGATATCTTTTTTTGTGTCCCAACGGAGGTTTTGGATTCCGGGTTGGGCCCGAAATAACAACTCCCGAGCCGATGACACAGTGGCTGCCGGGAAAGTCCGATAAAACACGGCCGATAATCGGGAATATGCGTGTAATGCCAGTGATTACGACACGGACAAACTGTCAAATCGGCACGGTGCAGGCTTGATTTGGACGGGTGTTTGTGGTACAATAAGCTCATCAAATGGGAATGGTATTCGGGGTTGTCAGGCGGGGTTGTGAGGCGAATTTGTCTGGGTGATTACTTCAAGATTTTTCGGGGGAGAATAGATGGATTACAGGTCTTCTGCGGTTGTCAGTCTGTTTGTGTCGATGGCGATTCCGGTTCTGTTGTGCGGCAACTGCGGTGCTGCGGTATCCGACAGCGAAGAGCCGGGTTCGGATTATTACCAATTGCTGGGAGATAGCCCGCTGCTGGGAGTTGGTGAGCTTTTTACGATTGATTCGGTAAAATGCCTGTTGAGTCCCGATTTTTCGATTTCGATTTCGATTTCGTTGACTGCCATGGACGACGCAATTCCGTCGAGCCGATGGAGGTGTCTTCCGTATTCCCTGTGGCATCAGAGCAGGACAGGGTTATGGGGAGCTGGGATTGTCGACTGGCCCGTCAGATGCGGCGAGCCGATGAAGCTGCCGCTGATCGGGCTTAATATCTTTCGTTCGCGACACAGCAAGCGGAGGTTCCGCCCAGCCAACGACAGTGACCCGTGGCAGATTATCTTCGGCAGTTCGACGATGATCTGCTAAGCCGTCAGCGAAACAGCCTATTCAAGAGTCGTCGTTATTCCGCCCAATGGCATGTCTTGGCGAACGCACGACATCCTAAAAATCGTTTTTTGTTTCCCTTTTAGGGGGGGCGATAAAGACATCGGTCCCTTTTTTTATGATACAAACCGATGCCCCGTACAAAATGACATCGGCTGCTTGACGGCATTGTCCGGGCGGACTATACTATCGGCCTGTCATCATGGATGATGGGGCTTTGCATCTGCATTGCCACTTTACTCTTGAGATAGTTGTATTGAGGAGCCAGACAGTGACACAAAAGTCAACAGTGACACAAAAACCGAAAAGGGGATATAAGAAAAATATCTGCTCGAAATGCACGGGGCTGTGCTGCAAATATTTCGCGTTGCCGATTGATGACCCGGAGGACTGGGACGATTACGACGATATTCGCTGGTACCTGACACATGAAAAAGTCGGCGTTTTTGTGGAAGAAGGCGACTGGTATCTCAACGTCAAGAACAAGTGCAGGCACCTTTCCAGCAAGGACTATAAGTGTGAGATTTATGATACCAGACCCAAAATCTGCCGTGGCTACAAAGTCGAGGACTGCGATTTTACCGGTGACGACTATGACTACGATCTGCATTTTACCAACGACAGGCAGATGGAAGAATACATGAAGATCAAGTTCGGCGAGAAGGTCTTCGACAAGCTCGAAAGTAAGAAGAAAAAGAAAAAATCGAAAGCGAAAGCGCCAAAGGTCAGGAAGTAAAACTATGGGGTACCTCTAAAAAATCATTTTGGCGGACAAACGAATCTTTTGCCGCTCAAAAGCAATTATTAGAGCCACCCTGTATTTGACGTTTGTCTCGGCTGCGTGCGGCGGAGTTTGCCCGGAGAAACACAAGTGAAGATTCAGCCGGTAAAGGGAACCAGGGATTTTTTTCCACCCGTCATGGCCGTTCGTAACTTCATTATCGACGGCTGGAAGGCAGCTTCGCTGCGCAACGGCTTTGAGGAGTACGACGGGCCGATATTCGAATATCTCAAGATGTACCAGGTAAAAAGCGGCCAGGAGATTGCGGAGCAACTCTTTAACTTCACCGACCGCGGCGGCCGGGCACTTGCAATCAGGCCGGAGATCACCCCCACCCTGGCGCGGATGGTCAATCAGCAGATAAATTCGCTCTCCAGACCCATCAAGTGGTTTTCGGTTCCGCGTCTGTGCCGAGCCGAACGGCCGCAAAGGGGCAGGCTCCGCGAATTTTTTCAGTGGAACGTGGATATCATAGGCGCCGACGGCGTTCGTGCCGATGCCGAGGTTATCTTTGCGACGCTGGATTATCTGGGCACTGTGGGGCTGAGCGCCGACGACGTAAAGGCTAAAATTTCCAGCAGGTCTCTGCTGGCCGAGTTCTTAAAGGCGGTCGGCATCGCCGCTGACCGGCTCGAATCAGTTTATCCGGTGCTGGACAAGAAGGACAGGGTTCCCCCGGCGGCGTTCGAGGAGATGCTCGCTACCCAGGTCGAGAACAAAGACGCGGTCGGCAGGATCATGGAGTTTATGTCACTGGACGATGTTGGCGATGTGGCCAATCTTGCAGCGGCCGGGTCGCATGGTGATGCCGGGCGATTGGATGCCGCCGTCGCGGAGCTTGGCGAATTGTTCGGCCTGCTGGACTGTATGGGCGTCGCTGATTACTGCGTCTTTGATCCGGGCATAGTCAGGGGTCTGGCTTACTATACCGGGCCGGTGTTTGAGGTGCACGATGTCGTGGGCGATCTTCGCGCCGTCTGCGGCGGGGGCAGGTACGACAATCTGCTGCGTGACTTCGGCGGTCCAGCGGTCTCGGCAACGGGCATGGGCATGGGCGATTGCGTGCTGGAGATTCTGCTGCGTCAAAAGGGTCTGCTCACCGACGGGCAGCTTTCGACGCGGAGCCTGGACTATTATGTCATCTGTCTTGACCAACAGCATACCACCATGGCATTGTCATTAATGTCGAAGCTGCGTCTGGCCGGTTTCGCGGCGGATATGGGGTACAAGTCCGCCAGCATGGGCAAACAATTAAAGGCCGCCTCCGCTGTCAACGCTACAAAGTGCGTTATCATCGGCAGTGAGTTCGAGGAGCGGAACAAACTCGTTATAAAAGACATGTCCAGCGGCGAGCAATCCTGCGTGGACTTCGACCAATTCCTGCCGGAACAGCGATAGGCCGCAGCCCTGCCGGGGATATTCTGACCGCGCCCCCACCTGTCGAAATGGCAATAGGTCGGCGTCCTGCCTGCCGGAACAGCAATAGGCCGCAGCCCTGCCGGGGATGTCCTGGTGGGGGGCTTTGGGGGCTTTTTCGTAATATCACACCGTTTTCGGGCCGATACACAGGGGTCTATGCATAGATTCGCGGGCGGATGGACTGCATCGAGAATCTCTTGACAGGCAACACGCAACGCGGAAAGGTCCGATAACGTGATTACGATTGGCGAACTGGTCAACGAGGATGTCTTCGGGAACGCTCAGCAATGTACGCTGACGCTCAGCGGCGATATGCCTGTGCGCGAGGCACTGAGCAGGATGCAGGAGCGGGGCTGTGACAGTATCGCCGTTGCCTGTGATATAGAGTCGGGCCATGCGGTACTCTCGAAGGAGGAACTGCTCAACGCTCTTTTGCTGGAGCTGGAAACCGTCCAGAGGCGTGTCAACGAGTTGCAGGAGCAATTCTCCGGTGTGGTCACCGACCAACTGGAATTGATCGAGGAATCGGCAAGGGCGATCAACGACAATGAGCGGGAAAAGCTCCAGTCCGCCGTCGAAAACATGACCGAGGGGTTGATAATTCTGGGTCGTAACAACACGGTGGAAAACGCCAACCCAGCGGCCAGGATACTTATGGGCCTGGACAGGGACGACGAACTCGCTACGCTTGCCAAGTCGGTCGAGCGAATCGGTCTTGGTCGTCTTGTCGCCGAGGGCACCTCGGACGACGACCATGCCGCCGGCGAGATAACGCTCAAATCCCCTGTGGGAAGCTCACTACAGATAAGCTGGAACCGGATGACTGACAGGTGGGGATATTTCCTGGGTAATGTGGTGACGATCCGCGACATAACCGAACAGCTCAGGGCCGAGACGACCAAGAGCGAGTTCATCGCCGCGATCTCCCATGAACTGCGGACACCTCTTACGAGCATTCAGAATTGCGTCTCGAATATGCAGGCCGGCATTACCGGCTGCATTTCGCCGAAGGGGCACGAATATCTGGATGCGATGAACCAGGACGCTCGTCGGCTTACCAATCTGGTCAACGACCTGCTCGACATAGCCAAACTCGAAGCGAACAATCTTCCCATCAATCGTCGCGTAACCAGTATCGCCGACCTTGTCAGCGAAGCCGTGGCCTCCGCTGCCAACCGGGCACAACAGGCGGGCATAACGCTTTGTTCGAAGATTTGCTGTCGGATTCCGCCGGTGTGCGTGGTGGACTCGGCCCGGATAAGGCAGGTGCTGGACAATCTTATCGACAACGCGATCAAGTTCACGCCCGAAGGCGGCCAGGTAACGGTTGGTGTCTTTGACAGGGCCGATCGCGTGGTGACGGTCGTTGAGGATACCGGCCCCGGCGTAAACGCCGACATGCACAAGCACATATTCAACAAATTCTACCAGGTCGCCCGTCAGGCTGGTCCGGGGTATAAGGGTTCGGGGCTGGGACTTGCGATATGCAATGGGATAATCGCGGCCCACGGGGGCGACATCTGGGTCGAAAACGGACAGCAAAAGGGCAGCAGGTTCTGCTTCGCCCTGCCCAGAGTCGATCCCTTCATCGTGCTGAACAAGCACCTGCAAGGTCTTGTCAAAAGCCCTGGCATAGCCGAGGAAGGTGTCGCTATGATTATCGTACGGCTTGATATCCCGCCGAAACCGGACGAACAATTAACCGCCGCGGCACGAGCGATCCTCGGTCAACTGCTGACCGAGAGCGGCCATCTCCTGACAGAAGACGGCGACATGGCTGTGCAAACAGAGGACGTTGAGATTGTCTTTGTCGTGCAAGGTCCGAAAAAACGTCGAATCGACAGTATCAGAGCGAAAATAGGGAAAATTGTTGCCAATAACATCAGGAAAAACTATGGGACTGCCGGGATTGTGCCGATGCTTGGAGCAGGCATTTATCCCGACGATTGCGCCGACATACGGGACATGGAAGAGATTGTCAGACGTCGGGCCGAAAGAGTTCCGGGCAGTGCCGACAACATGAGCTTAATCGATTCGGATTAACACAGGAGATATGACATGTTTGAATTCTTTGGGTTCAGGAAGAAAGCGAATAGGACCAAAATACTGGTGATCGACGACGAACCGAACATCGTTCAGACCCTGCAGGACAGGCTGGAGATGAACGAGTACAAGGTAGCCACCGCCAACAACGGCATGAAGGGCCTTGAAGTATTCGAGCGTGAACACCCCGATGTGATTCTCCTTGACGTGATCATGCCGATTATGGACGGCCTTGAGATGCTCGAGGCGCTTCGCAAAAGACCCGACGGTCAGGACGTGTCGGTAATCATGCTGACAGCTCGGAGCCAGACACAGGACATCGCCCGTGCCAACGCATGCGGCATCGACGACTATATCGTAAAACCGTTCGACCTGAGCGAGTTGCTGGAAAAAATCGAAAGCGTCGTCGAACAACGAAAAGCCCTCGTCCGTCAATAATCACGTCGCCTGCGACGATCACGGCACCTGCGACCACCCGAACGGTTGATGGTTAACCGTGACCAGGTCCGAGCCCGATATCATCCATCTGGCATCATCTGTTTTTTTAAGCCCTATCCTTACTTCCACCCAGAAGATACTTTGCGTACCAGCCATCTCGCCGCTGCGTGCGTTCAGCCTTACCAGCAGACTCATTTCGCACTCGGCCCGACCATCGTCGGATACTACAAGCTCGAATCGTCGCTTGCTGACCTGTTCGAGATTCGCCATCGCCATCGATGTGCGGCAAAACATCCGGAACCTCTCGCGGCTTCGATGGTGTCGGTCGGAGTAGTCCGGCGAGAATATCTCGTTGAACACTTCGAAATCCCGCTCCACGGCAAAATCCATCGCGCGGTTGACTGTCGAGACGATCTTTTCGCGGTCCGTCCGGACAAAATAGTCCAGCCCAAAAGCAAGGGCCGCCACGATCAGTGGCAGGAGGTAACGTCCTGAACCGCCCCCCCAGCCCCTCCAGCCGCCGCCGTTGCCGCCATTGCTGAAAAGATCCTGCCGCCAGAAAAACACCACCCCAAGCAGCACCATTGCCACCGAGAGTAACAGCCAGGGTGTCTGGAATACGTCAAACATCTATCCTGTCCCCGTAATGACATCAGATACTATTCGCCGTTTGCTGTATGGCCGGGGTGTTTTTTTTGTCACTGGAATAATTGTTCGATGCCGCGGTTTCTTTCATGGTCGTTCAGGTCGATTTTAAGTGCCGTGACCGTGACATAACCCCGCGGCAGGTACGCCGTGTCCATGTCATGCGACTGCGGATGCACCTGTGGATGTTCCTGCGGGGAGCCGTTGTCAAAGGTATAAACGACTGTGCCGTCGGCGTCTTTTTTTGCCGAATAGCCCTCGCGAAATCCGCTGGCCGCGTGGGGCACAACCTTCACGCCTTTGGGTTTTCCCGCCGACAGTTTCGGAATGTTGATGCTGATTACATTACCGCCGGCCAGCGGCAGGAGCTTGCGCATCGTCTCGATGCAGTAGCCCGCCACGGCATGCATGTCCATATCCTCCTCGAAGGCGGCGCTTAGCGCCACGGCGGGCAGTCCGTGGAAAGCGCCCTCCATCGCGGCGGCGACGGTGCCCGAATAGAAAACGTGTACCCCCAGATTTGCCCCGTGGTTTATCCCGGAGACGACCAGATCGACCGGGGCGCCGTCTTCGCCGACAAGCTGGTTAAGGGCCAGCTTTACACAGTCAGCCGGCGTACCGTCCACACTGTAGCCCTCGAAAGAGCCCATGTCCAGCTTCTGGCAGACGACGGGTTCCAGCGAGATGCTGTGGCCCGCCGCGGACCTTATACCCGACGGGGCGACCACCGTGACACGGCCCAGCGATGTGAGCCGGCCGTATATCGCCGCCAGCCCAGGCGATGATATGCCGTCGTCATTTGTCAAAAGTATGTGCATGGTTTTGTCCATCCCGTCGCGGCCGTCATTTTGTCTCGCACGATTGTTACCAAACATTCAATCAACCCATCCTGAGAGTCTATCTGCTTTACGGCATCGTGTCAATTGACATACCGCAGCGAATTCGTATAATGCCGCCCATGATTAAGCGTGACCTGCCCGTGATTAAGTATGACCCGACAAAGCCGGCCCTGTTCCGTGTGATGAGCAGGCAGCAGGTACGGGACTTTGACGTCTGGGCGATAAACGAAATGCTGATACCGGGCGTAGTCCTGATGGAAAACGCCGGCCGAGCCTGTGCCGAGTTGATTGGCCAACAGCTTGCGGACAACGAAAACGCAAAGGACAACAAAATCGCTGCGGTGTGCATATTCTGCGGCACAGGCAATAACGGCGGCGACGGCTTCGTCATCGCAAGACACCTGGCCGGGGCCGGCATCGCAGTGGCAGTTGTAATCTGCGGCCGAGCCGACAAGATAAAGGGCGATGCCCTCGTCAATCTTGAAATCATCGGCAAAATGGGTCTGCCGGTTTTTGCGATTGATATGTCGGGCCAGGCGATAACTGCCCGCATTCGGGAGCTTGCCGCTGGCAGCGAGCTGATTGTCGATGCCATATTCGGGACGGGTCTTTCCGGCCCAGCCCGACAGCCTTACGATTCGCTGATTGAAGCCGTCAACAATCTGGCCAAACCGATCATAGCCGTGGACATCCCTTCGGGGCTGGATTGCGATACAGGCGATACAGGCGATGCGGGCGATGTGCCGGGGGTGGCGATTGAAGCTGCCGCGACGGTGACATTTGTCGCCGTCAAGGAGGGATTCGCCCGAAACCGGTCATCGGCGAAATACACCGGCGATGTTTACATCGCCTCGATCGGCATAGAGCCGACCGACTGAAATATGTGGTATAGTAGCTTTGTATGCCCTTGGGGGTAGTGTTCTGTTACGGCTCAATTAATAAATTGTCATTCCTGCGAAGGCAGGAATCCATAACCCCGGAGGGGTTAAACAATAATAGCCACCGCAATCGTCAGCAGTATATTTTTGTCGTCTAAAGGGGTGTGCTTTTGTCGGCCAGTGTTTCGTAGCCGATCATGTACAGGAACCTGTTCTGGTTAAACACGGGCACAGAAAGGCTCTCCGCCTGTCTCATAACCTGCTCGTACTCCACGGCCGCTGCCACGGATTCTTCGTATCTCCGCTGGAGGGAGGGATTGGCGTCCATATCTTCGGTACTCGGCAGGGCCATGGCCCGCGGCTCACTGCCCAGGATGACAAAGTCGGTATTAATAGTTACGTCTTTGACGATCACCCCGCCCCATCGCTCTATCAATTCCCTGACCCTGTCGATGCCGCCCTTTTCAACCATTCCGTCGCGGTCGAAGTCGAAGTCGCCGGCCACAACGAAATTATTGCTCGTCTTGCTGTCCCAGATCAGGTTGGCGATGATATCATCCGGCACGATGGGGTTCTTTTTCGTCGAACGGGTTACCCTGGCAGCGGAGACCTTCTGCTTAACGTCAAATATCTCGATCTCCGCTTTGCCCTTGCCGTCTTCCGGGATTGGCACACTGCTGTCATAGACCGAGAAGGTCAGGCCTGGGTAAACGCGGTCCTCTGTTCCCACATCCAGATAGACTATACCGATTTGCAGATCCACCCTGATAATCCTGGCGTCGCGACGAAAAGCTTCCACCTCGATATCGGGTCTGGGCTTGATCGCTTCGAGCTTTGCGAGCGCTTCCTGCAATGCCCGGTCGGTCTGGGTCAATTGCGTCTGAACTGCCTGTATCTGCGCACTCTTTTCGCCAAGCTGATTTTGCGCCTTTTCCAGACGATCCATTGCGGTTTGTACCTGCTCGTCGGTGGATTGCTGCATCAGTGCTTTCAGATCGTTAAATTCGGCGTTCTTCCCGTCGGAGGCCAGCTGGCACTGGTTTTTATCCTCGATCAGTTTTTGTTCCTGCTCAGCGAAGCTCTTCTTTGCCATGCCCAATTCGTCCAGGACGTTATCGAGTTCATCCTCGATATCGGCAACGTCCTGCCTGGCCTGGTTAAACCTGGCCTGGAGGTCTTTGATCTGTGCCAGCAGGTCCACGTTATTGCCCTGTCCGGAGGTAATGACGGCATCCGGCCCCAGGCCGGCCAGCACCTTGTTGATGGCCATCTTGGCGTTATTGACTTTCTCGGCAGCGCTGACATCTTCAGCCCTGTCGCCGGTGACAGCCCCGACCAGTTCGTCGATATGGCCCAGAAGGGTACTCATGACGCTGTTTTGGCCATCGACTTTTCCGACGAGTTTGGCGACACTGCTTCGCTCCTGACTCCTGGCGAACTTGTCCATGTCGCTTATGGCGGTGTCTTTCTGGATTTTATACTCCTCGGACTTGACGTAGAAAATGACCGCGCACGTCGTCGAAATGATAAACATGCCGACAAACGTGATGACCGTATAAAGCATTGCGTTACTTTGGGAAGCTTTGCCCGGCGGCATATCGAAACTCCTATGTTAACTCGATTTCCTATTACATCCCGCGCGGCCGACGACTGTTCGGCAACCTGTCAATCTTCCTCGTGGGCACGAAAGGGGTATTTTTCACACTATACCCCCTCCTATTGTTAAATTCGACACTGAAAACGCGAACAAGGACACATATCTCCTGTACGGCTCCTCTCCTGTACGGCCATGAACCGACCACTCAGATTATGTATTATCTCCGAAAAGGCCCCAAAGGTCAACAAAAAAACCGACGGAGGGGGGCTTTTAGGGTGTTTACGGTTGTTAATGTGCCATAAACGCCGCCACAGACCGCCGATACCCCGCCTGTCGGCACATTCGTGGACTCAGGATGTCGTGAGCCGTTTCACTGCCGCGGGCAATTGTGAAATCGAACCGATTATCTGGCCGGGCCTGCCGCCTTCGGGGGGTTGTTTTTTGCAATGTACGCCCCGCGGACGGACGATCTGGATGGTCTTGAAGCCCAGTTTGTTGGGCGCGATAAAGTCTTTTTCGGGATTGTCACCCACATAAACGCACTGGGCAGGCTTTACACCCAGTTTTTTTGTCAGCATCTCGAATCCCCTAAGATGGGGCTTCCAGTAGCTCCGCCCAAGATCTTCGGTATATATGATATGGTCAAAATAATGTGTGATCTCCAGTACCTCTACCTTCAGTTGCTGGGCCGGCAGGAAGCCGTCGGTCAGGATCGCCAGCTTGAACTCGTTGCCAAGCTGCTCCAGAACCTCTCTGCTCTCAACTGGCAGGGTGATATTCGGGCGGTGCCCCCTGTAGATGTGGACCATGTTGAGGATGACGTCCTGGTTGTAGTCGATGCCCAACTCGTCCAGGGCAGCGTTGAATATATTGCCATAGTTGCCCGCGGCGAACTGCTGCCCGAATGCCTCGGATATCTTCTGCTCGCCGAGCCTTTCGGGCAGGTCCATAGCGTTGGCCAGGAACTTCGCCACGACCCCGAAGCCGCTTCGGCAGTAGTCCGCCTCGTCGTAGAGTGTGTCGTCAAGGTCGAAAACAACGGTCGTTATCATATTTTGGATTCCTGTGATAACCGTAATATTTTAGCCGTGTGAAGCAATGCTGACAATCCCGATTATGCCGATTTGGTATATGGCCTTGCCAAGGGCCGACGACTATTGTATGCTAAGGTTGGGTTTTTTGCAATAATAGAGACTGGATTGTGGTGCAAGTTATGAATACCGGGAAGACAAAACAAAAGGGCAGACCAAAGATTAAGCAAAAGCCCAGGCCCAAGCCCAGGGGAAAGGCCGCGCCCAAGCCCAGGCCAAAAGCCGCGCCGAAGGCAAGATCAACAGCCGCGTCAAAACCCAGGGGAAAGGCCGCGCCCAAGCCCAGACCCAAACCCACAATCATGATCAGACCCAAGCCCATGCCCCGGGCGGGCCGGGGATCGGCCCATGCCGGGCACGGGATCAGTGCCGTCAGGCACGACGCCCCCGTCTGGAAGCGAAGGCCAAAACGGCCCATCAGGACCGAGCCGAGTGACCCGACACGTCAGCGTCTGCAGAAGGTGTTGGCCTCGGCGGGCGTGGATTCACGGCGGAATTGTGAGCAGCTCATCCTTGACGGGAATGTCACGGTCAACGGCATAGTCGTCGATAAACTGCCTGTCTTTGTCGATCCGAAGGTTGACGTTATCGCCATTGACGGCAAACGTATCAGTCGGCCGAAGAAGGTGTATTATCTGCTGAACAAGCCCACGCATGTCATCTGTACCAATTCTGACCCGCTGGGCCGTCGCCGGGCCATCGACCTGATCGATTCGTCCGCGCGGATATTCTGTGTAGGCAGGCTCGACGCCGACACTACTGGTGCGATTATCCTGACCAACGACAGTGAGCTGACCAATCGCCTGACGCATCCGCGGTATGAGTTGCCCAAGACCTACGAGGTCCGCATCAAGGGCAGAGTTGATGGGGCTGGCATTGAGAAGCTCAAGAAGGGCATCTGGCTGGCCGAGGGCAGGACCTTGCCTGCGGTGATAAAGGTGTTGAAGCGCAACAATGCCGGGACGACTTTGCAGGTCATCATCCGCCAGGGTCTTAACCGCCAGATTCGCCGGGTGATCGCCCGCATCGGCTATAGGGTCAAGGCCCTGAAGCGATCCCGGATAGGCGACATCAGCATCAAGGGCGTCCCGCTGGGCGGATATAAGACATTGAGCAAAGGCCAGATCGAATACCTCAAAAAACAAACTGTAACATAAGGAACCCGGCAGCCGAATTTCCGACAATGGCGAATACATCCCTGATGGGTTGAACCGTCAGGCCCCCAGCATCTTCGGATGTCTGGGTTTTTTTGCAGACTGCAAGTCAGGATAACACCTGAAAAAAACTTCGCCAACGCCTCTTAACCCCTTTTTGCTTGCCGATGGTCAGGATTTGTTGTATACTGTCGGCGATTGAGAATTCCCGTTTGTGCGTGGCTAAGTGGCTTTACAATAGTAACTTACAATTTTACTCGCGGGATTTTACTACCCTAAAGGGTATAAATTCGCCGATAGTAAGCAGATGGGGGGCCTTTTCGGCCCGAAGCATAAGGGACGCGAGGGGTTTTCAATATTGCAAAGGGTCTGGCTGCATGGGAAATAATGTCGTAAAAGTAGGGCTTGCCGGCTTTGGCACAGTCGGGGCCGGCGTCGCAAAGCTGCTGCTGGAAAACGCCCAGGCGATACGCAACAGGACCGGGCTGTCGCTGGAACTGGCCGTGGTGGTCGATAAAGACACGACAACCCCGCGTCCAATAACACTGCCAGCCGGCATACTGACCGACGATATGTCCAGACTTCTGGACGACAAAGACATCGACATCGCAGTGGAGCTGATAGGCGGAACCACCTTCGCAAAGGAGCTTCAACTGAAGATGCTCGCCGCCGGCAAACACGTGGTAACAGCCAACAAAGCCCTCCTGGCAGAGCATGGGCCCCAACTGTACGCCGCGGCACGGAAGGCCGGCAGGTGCATCGCATTCGAGGCAAGCTGCGCAGGCGGGATACCGATTATCTCGGCAATCCGCACCGGCCTGGCCGCCAACAACATCAAAGCCATCTACGGCATAGTCAACGGGACATGCAATTATATCCTGTCGAACATGACCGCCAACGACATGGAATTCGACACCGCCCTGGCCGAGGCACAGGAAAAGGGTTACGCCGAGGCGGACCCGACGCTGGACATCAACGGCGCCGACAGCGCACACAAACTGACAATCCTCGGCTCGCTGGCCTTCGGCATGGAAATCCCCTATGACAGCATCTATTGCGAGGGCATTGAAGGCGTTCACATTGACGACATACGTCACGGCCGGGAGATGGGCTACGTGATGAAACTGCTGGCTATCGGCGAAAGGGAACCGGACGGCAAAGTCTCGTTTCGCGTCCATCCGTCGTTCATCCATGAAGATACGCCGCTGGCGCGCGTCGATGGGCCGTTTAACGGGATTTGCGTCTTCGGCGACGCGGTGGGCAAAACGTTTTACTACGGTCGCGGCGCAGGCATGATGCCCACGGCCAGCGCGGTCGTTGCCGACATTATCGAGACGGCGATGGGCAACTCGCAGAAGATATTCGACAATCTCAGTCTGACCCCGGCAGATGAGTCCCGCACGATGATCGCCGACATGGGCCAGATCAACAGCCGATTCTACATAAGGGTCATGGCCAAGGACCAGCCCGGCGTCTTTGCGGTCTATGGCAGGATACTGGGGGACCACCAGATCAGCATCTCCGGCGCACTGCAGCACGAAGGAATCGGCCCGGACAACAGCGTCCCGGTAGTAATCACGACGCACTATACCCGTCAAAAGAACATGCTGGCTGCCCTGAAAGAGCTTAAACAGAGCGACGTTGTCAGTGGTGAGCCGGTATGTATCAGGATTGTCGATATCCCGGAGGACCTGGATTGAGCGCCAAATACGCCATTATAATCCCCGACGGCGCAGCCGATGAACCGCTGGATATCTTCGACGGCAAGACGGTCATCGAAGCAGCCGACATCCCCAACATCGACGCGATCAGTATCGAAGGCAAACAGGGGCTGGTCCGGACGATTCCCGAAGGGATGCCGGCCGGCAGCGATGTTGCGCAGATGTCCGTGCTGGGGTATGATCCGAAGCGATACTATACCGGCAGAGCACCCCTGGAGGCGGCGGCGATGGGCATCCACCTGGCCGGTGACGAATGGGTCTTTCGTTGCAACATGGTGACCTTTGCCGACAAGCTGATGGCCGATCACAGCGCGGGACATATTTCTACCGACGAGGCGATACGGCTGATTGAAGGGCTTCAAAGGGCCGTTGACGATAAACAGATAAAGTTTCATACCGGGGTGGGTTATCGCCACCTGTGTGTGATTTCAGGGAGAAACTTTGAAAAGGTCCGCACGACGCCGCCGCATGATATCATCGATGAGAAATACACGAAATATCTGCCCAGGGGCAAAGACGCCGAGTTGCTGATCGACATCATGGCACGGTCGCAGAAGCTCTTTGAGAATCATGACATCAACCGGGTCAGAAGAGATCTCGGCGAAAATCCCGTCAGCAGTGTCTGGCTCTGGGGCCAGGGCCAACGCGCCATGCTGGACAGTTTCAGCAGGAAGTACGGCAAAAAAGGTGCGGTGATTACCGCGGTGGACCTGGTACGCGGCATCGCCAAGCTGATCCACTTCGACGTGATAGAAGTCGAAGGCGCCACCGGCTACGTGAATACCAACTATCACGGCAAGGGCCAGGCCGCCATCGAGGCGCTCGAGGACTATGACATCGTACTGGTGCATATCGAAGCGCCGGACGAAGCAGGGCATTCCGGCAACGCCATGCTCAAGAGGAAGGCCCTGGAGCAGATCGACAAATACATCGTCGGTCCCGTCCACGAGGCCCTGAAACAATACTCGCAGCACCGTATTCTCGTCATGCCGGACCATCCAACTCCTGTGCAGTTACGAGGCCATACCGATGAACCGGTGCCGCTGGCCCTGTCCGGGACCAAGATAAACGGTGCCCTGAACATGCCGTTCGGCGAACAAAACGCCGCCAGGTCGGGCTTTCGCATCGAACAGGGCCACGAAATGATGGAATACTTCCTGAAAATTTAACACAGGCCCGGATCGCCCGGCACTGGTAAGTTGCCTGTTTATAAGCCCGCAGTGCAGGGGCGATTCTTTATTTGTGACTGACCCCCGCAATCTGTGTAGTGATGGTTAGACATCGCAAAACAGAATCTACACTGGTCGTTCCGATAATATGCCTGTTATCATGCACAAAAACCCATAACGATAATTTGGTGCCCGCTAAATGCGAATTCCGTTGACCCCGGCTTGATTTTCTGACAGGATGCCTGCTGGGAGAATGATATTTTTTTGGGAACTTTTCGGCGTAAATCTGTTCAAAGTATATGGCTATACAAGTGCATAATCAGGCTGACAACATTGTTGTGGATGACCAGACCCTGGTCCGCAGGTGCCGACAGGGCGATTCGTCGGCGATGCACCGGCTCATTCTCAAATATCAGGACAGGATATATAACGTAACCCTGAAGATTTGCGGAAATCGCGACGACGCGGCGGAACTTACTCAGGAGACGTTTGTCAAAGTTATAGAGAACATTGACAAGTTCAGGGGCAAGAGCGCTTTTTATACATGGCTGTTCAGGATCGCTGTAAACCTGACGTATAACTTCTGCCGCAGAAAAGTAAAACTGCACACCCGTTCGCTGAGCGATTCGCCGGGGCATGAACCGGGCGGTGCCGCGGCCCAGTTAGGAGCCTTTCTGGCGGACGAAAAAGTGGTTGACCCCGCGATTCTGGCGCATAACAAGGAAGTAGCCGAGATAATACAGCGTGCATTGGGCTGGCTCGATGAGGACCAGAGGGTAATCATCGTGCTGCGTGATATCGAGGGCATGACGTATGCCCAGATGGCCAAGGCCCTTGACATAGAGATTGGAACCGTCAAGAGTCGGCTGAGCCGGGCAAGGGCCGGACTCAGGGAGATTCTGGAAGTTATGTTAAAATGAACGGTTACAAATGAACGAAGACCAGAGGCGGGACCTGCAACCGTCGAGGGCCGACTGAGCCGAACGGGGGCTGAACTCAGTAAGATTTTGGAAGTTACATTAAAATGAACGAAGACCATGGACAGGACATTGACGAACTGCTCAGTGCCTATATAGATGGGCAATTGGTAGATCGCAGTCAGAACGAGTTGCGCCGGCTTATCCGGCACGACAAAGAGGTTGCCGCCCGGCTCCTTCAGCTTCAAAAGCAGACCTCTCTGCTGAACTGTATCCCCTCGGTCGGCGCACCGTCGGGGTTGACAAGGGATATACAGACCGCCATCGAAAGAAAGCTGATCCTGGACGATTTCCCGAAGACCGACCGAACAGTCGCGGGACTGACGCAGTTGTTTGCCAGAGAAATGCTCGCCACCGCTGCGATGATCATACTTCCACTGGGCATACTGGGGTTTGTGTTGTACCAGATCGTCGCTCCCAGTCCCAAAACGTACAAGTTCAACGACATTGCACAAAATGACAGCCGAGCCCCAGAAGTCGAGCCTGCCGTTCCAATCGATTCCGCCCCGACCAACAATGTCGCCGTTGCCGGTGCACGTGAGTTGTTCGCGGCCGAGCTGGTGTTTCAGACCGACGACCCGATCCTCGTAAACGATTATCTCTACAAGGCTATTTTTGACAACAAGCTGCTGCCGTACCCGCAGCGTTCGAATACCGTCAGCGTCTATCGGATTAACTGCTCGTCAAAACGGCTGGCAGCGTTGTTCCGTGACATGTCTGTTATATGGCCCAGGTGCCGGAGCGCGTCCTTGACGGTACAAGGCCGAGAGATTACCTCGGCGGTCGTTATCGACAATGTAAGCTGCAAACAGGCACTGGCGATCCTGGACGAAGACACCACCACAGACCGGATAGAGACCGCCCGAAACTTCGCCAGGTATAACGACATTATACGTTCCCTTGCGTACCCGCGGATCGATATAGAGCTTTCCAGCGAGATTGCCGCGATGATGCCGATAGAACCCATCCTAACGGGCGTGGAAGAAAACACCACCGGGCAGACCAACCCGGAAAAGCCGGAAAAGATCGACGCCAGGCTCGTCATTACCATACAGAGCCGATAAGTCCTGTAGTCAGAAACGGTGCGTTTCAACGCACCGCTTCTCAGCCATGCAGGGTACACCGTACCACCCAACGCTGCTACTTCGTTATCTCTTTGGGTTCAGATTGAATACCGAAGATATTGGTGTTCCATATCTTGACAGACTCTTCGACTTCAGCGACCTTTAACTGTCCCGTCTTGACGGGCAGCCAGAGCGAAATCATGGGGACGTAGGTGATTATCATCAAAGCCACAGCCATCATCCCGAAAAACGGCAACATGTACTTTGTGACCTTGGCGATCGTGGTTTTGCCCACACCGCAACCGATAAATAAACAAGTTCCGACCGGCGGGGTACACAAGCCGATGCACAGGTTGGCAATCAGCATAATGCCAAAATGAATTTCATGCATACCGAGAGATGTCACAACGGGCAGGAAGATCGGTGTAAAGATCAAGACCGCCGGGGTCATATCCATGAATGTTCCGACAAAGAGCAATAACAGATTGATCGTCAAAAGAATAATGATGGGATTGTCTGACAGATTGACCAGTGCGGCACTAACCGTCTGGGGGATATTGGCCATGGTCATGATCCAACTCATGCCGGAACTGGCTCCGATCAGGAGCATGACGATGGCAGTGGTGATACCGGTCCGCTTGAGGATTTCCGGCAGTTCCATGAGCTTGATTTCACGGTAGATAATGACCGTGAGAAAAAAGGAATATAAAACTGCCACCGAGGCCGCTTCGGTTGCGGTAAAGATGCCTTTTAAGATGCCGCCGATTACGATGATGATCAGAAATAGACTCATAATCGCCCGTTTGAATGACAGCAACCCCTGCAGAAATGAGACACGGTCACCAGCACCGTATTTATTGCGAAATGCGAAGTATCCACAGACAACCATAATGAGCAGGCCGGTGATAATACCGGGCAGGACGCCTGCCATGAACATCGCGGAGATGGAGACACTGCCGGCAGCAACGGAGTAAACAATCATGACATTGCTCGGTGGGATCAGCAATCCGGTCGTCGCGGCAGTGGTTGTCACAGCGACATTAAACTCACGATTGTAGCCTTTTCTGTTCATCTCAGGGATCATAAATCCGCCGACGGATGAAACCGCCGCCGCCGCGGAACCGGAAATGGAACCGAACATCATGCACGTCAATACATTGACATAAGCAAGCCCGCCGGGAAGCATTCCCACGATGGAACTGGCAAAGTCGATCAACCGGCGAGCCATGCCGCCACGGCCCATCAGATGGCCAGACAGGATAAAAAACGGGATCGCCAGCAGTGCAAAGCTATTGACGCCGCCTGCCATTTTCGTTGCCAGCATCACGGACGGATCGATGCCCTCAGCGAGAACCGCCACAAAGGCAGCCATCGCAATAGAAACGGCTATGGGCACATTCATCACCAACAACAACACAAAAACTAATACGAGAACCAGAGCAACTGCACCCATTAGTTGTCCTCCTCTTGCGATTCGGTTGTAAGCAGCGTTTCCAGCAACTGCTCGACAGTGAACAGGATCATAAAGACACCCGCAATGGGCAGGGCCAGATAGACATGGCCCATTTTCCAGTTCAAGGCAGGGGTCATCTGTTCCATTGCCAATGCGCTCCGGACAACCTGAGTGCCGCCAATAATAAAAATGGAAATCGCAAAGAACAAGACAACGAGTTGGCCGACAATCGTGATAAACTTGCGCGCGGTCGGATCAAATTTTTCGACAAAATAGTCGACACCCAAATGAGCTTTTTCCCCAAACGCCACTGCCCCTCCTAAAAGTGATATCCAGATCAACAAAAAACGAGCAATTTCTTCACCATATTTGTCCTGACCTCGCGGCAAAAAGGACCAAACATTGATTCCCTTTAAGTCCAGCCATGCCACAAGGCTTCCGCTGCACCGTGTCAACACACCCCACAGTACATCCAATACCAAAATCAGCACGGCAAGAATCAATGCACTTTCCAGCACACGACACAGTGCAATGCGGCTTTTCTTCAGCATTTCAATCATGGTTTCACCTGTCGCATTTGTATGACCAACTGTTTAATCGTTTCGTCTTCGAGTGCCTCGTACATGGGCTGAACCTTTTCGGCAAATAAGCTCTGGTCAACTTCATAGACCGTAACGCCTTCGGCTTTGGCCTGTTCGAGAGATTCAATCGTTTTCTTTCGCCACAATTCACGTTGAAAATCAGAAGACTCATTGGCTGCCTGCTGGAGCCAGGTTTGCACCTGCGGGTCCAGTTTGTCCCAGATTTTCGTGCTAATCAAAAGCATATCCGGGATGCGGGTGTGGGCATCCAGCGAAAAATGCTTGCAGATTTCGTAGTGCTTGTTAGTGGTAAAGCTCGGAGGGTTGTTTTCGGCACCGTCCACGGCTCCCTGAGCCAGTGCACTGTACAATTCGCCCCAGGCAATTGGCGTAGGGGCAGCGCCAAGCGACTCAACCATGTCCATCGCCGTGCGGCTGTTCATGACGCGGATTTTCAAGCCCTTCAGGTCATCCGGTGTGCGAATGGGTCGATTCTTGGTATAGAAGTTTCGGCTGCCGGAATCGTAATAACACAGACCAAGCAGGAATTTGCTGTTGCCCTTCTGGAGCAATTCTTTTCCAATATCGCTTTTGAGAACCGCCCAGTAGTGATCGACATCGCGGAACAGATACGGCAAACCAAAGACTGCCATTTCCGGCACAAAGTTCTCAATGGACGCAGCCGATGTCTTGGTCATCGCCAGCGAGCCGTTTTGCAACTGCTCGATACACTGGACTTCTGAACCCAACACACTGCTGGGATAGATATTCATTGTGACCGTACCGCCGGAAAGTTCTTCCAGGCGTCGTTTCATGAATTCCATCCCCTTATGGACGGGGTGACTGGTATCCAGCGAATGGCCCAGTTTCAGCACCTGTTGACCGGCAGAACCTGAGAAAGCAGTTTTCGAGGAGCGCAAAAACCATGCAAAACCGCAGGTCGAAATCAATGCGCCAATGAGAATGCCACAGATTAAAAACGAAACTTCTTTTTTCATGTTTAGCTCCATCAGGTTTAGAGAATCATTGCACAATCAAGTCTCATGATACCGGAAACTACACTACAAAATGCCTGCCGCTTCAATAAATGTAACCGTTCACAGTAATTCAACATTTTAGCACATAAGGTGCGTTTTAACGCACAGTTTCTGACTCGCGGGAATTTACTACACCCAAGGGTATAATTCATTTCTATTCCACCTTAAACTGTTCCTGCAGAACCGCCGAGGCGACACCGCTGATCAGGTATGTCCGGATCAAAGAGAGTAATCGCCATTGCCGCTGAGGGTAACGCCAACCACCGTTAGCTTGTCGACAGACAGGAGGTCAATGACGAGCCGTTCATTTCGGACCCCGGCATATTTTTGGAATCATCCGCGATTATATTCACGGCAGTACAATATCTCATGTCTTGGGATATTTCAATAAAATACTTGCAATTTGCGATATATCTTCATATTGTCAAACTCAGGCAATGAGCATATTTTATGTTTCGCCGAGTAACTGTTCTTTAATCTGCAAAGGCCATGAAATGAAAAACCTGTTCGATGTTAAAGGTAAGCGTATTGTTATCACAGGCGGTGCCGGCGTGTTGTGCGGGGCGTTAGCGAAAGATCTGGCCGCCAATGGCGCCAAGGTCTGCATTGCAGATTATGACGAATTTCGAGCGAATGAGCTGGCTAAAGAAATTGAAGCCTCCGGGGGATTTGCTTTGCCGATCCACATGAATGTTCTGGAAAAGGACCAGGTTCAATGCGGATTTAGTTACGCACTGGAAAACATGGGCGGTATTGATGTGCTGATCAATGGCGCCGGCGGCAATAAAAAAGAAGCCACCGCCACCGATGAGCTTTCTTTTTTCGATATGCCCGCCGATGCAATTCGCTGGGTCTTTGATCTGAATTTCATTGGCTCACTGCTGCCGAGCCAGGTTTTCGGAAAATATATGGCCGAACAGAAGCAAGGGAACATTTTAAATATCTCCAGCATGAGCGCTTTTTGTGCATTGACGAAAGTGGGAACCTATTCAGCCGCCAAGGCCGCGGTTAGCAATTTCACCGGGTGGCTGGCTGTTCACATGTGTCAGAACTACTCAACCGACATTCGCGTCAATGCAATCGCTCCCGGGTTCTTTTTGACCGACCAGAACCGCTTTTTGTTGACGGATGAAAAGACTGGCGACTTGACGCCCCGCGGCAAAACAATCATCGACCATACGCCAATGGGACGTTTTGGCGCCCCTGAGGATTTATGTGGTACGGTGCGGTGGCTGCTCAGCGATGCTTCAAAATTTGTAACCGGTACGGTCATCCCGATTGATGGCGGATTTAATGCGTTCAGCGGCGTTTAGCCGTTTAGTCAAAATAAGAAATCGTTATGATCTATTTTCAACGAGGCAATGAAACCGAAAACCTGACTGCTGCGGACCTCAACGCCGGGTTGTGCGAAGCGCTGGACAAGCTCGGCGCTAAGCGAAAAGTTCTGGCGATCCCGCCGGATATTACACGGTTTTATTCCCGCGCCGGCGAGTTGACAGAGTTTGCGTGGAACTATTACGGCTCGGCCATGACGGATATTCTGCCTGCGCTGGGGACGCATTTCGCGATGACGGATGCAGAGATGGACCGAATGTTCGGCAAGGTGCCGCATAATCTGTTTCGTGTTCACGACTGGCGGAATGATGTGGTCACGCTTGGCGATGTTCCGGCTGACTATCTCCGGCAGATCAGCGAGGGCAAGGTGGATTTCGATTGGCCCGCACAGGTGAATAAGCTGCTGGTTGAGGGTGACTTTGATTTGATCCTGTCTGTCGGTCAGGTCGTCCCGCACGAAGTGGTCGGCATGGCCAACTATAATAAAAACATCTTCGTCGGTACCGGCGGCGCCGAAGGCATTAACAAAAGCCACTTCCTGGGTGCCGCCTATGGGATGGAAAAGATCATGGGGCGGGTTGACACGCCGGTCCGGCGCATCCTGAATTATGCCTCGGAACACTTCGCCAACGACCTGCCGATTGTATATGTACTGACCGTTGTCCAGGCAACCGAAGAAGGCCAGGCGGTACGGGGGCTGTTTATCGGCGACGATGTGGACTGTTTCGAGCAGGCGGCGGCCCTGTCACTGAAGGTTAATTTCCAGATGCTGAACGAGCCGCTCGCCAAAGTGGTGGTTTATCTGGAACCCGAAGAGTTCAAGAGTACCTGGCTGGGCAACAAGAGCATCTATCGCACACGGATGGCCATGGCTGACGACGGCGAACTCATTGTGCTGGCGCCGGGATTAAAGGAATTCGGTGAAGATAAAGAAATCGACCGGCTGATCCGTAAATACGGCTATGTCGGAACCGACAAGGTTTTAGAACTTGTTCCGAACAATGAAGAACTGCGAAACAATCTTAGCGCCGCGGCGCATCTGATCCACGGCTCGTCTGAGGGCCGGTTCATCGTGACGTATTGTCCGGGGCATTTGAGTCAGCAAGAAATCGAGTCGGTTAATTTTGCCTATGCGGACTTGGATGAGATGATGAAGAAATATGATCCGAAGAGATTAAAAGACGGATATAACACGATAGATGGCGAAGAAATCTTTTTCATTTCCAATCCCGGCATGGGGTTGTGGGCCTGGCAGGAGAGATTTAAGTTGTAATAAAATTCGTATTTGTGGAGCAAAAAAATGACTGAAACAGCATCAAAAAAATATTCTCTAATTGTTGCAACCAGTATGGGTGTTCGATTAACTCCTGTTAATTCGCAGCCCTTCCATTGCAGCGATACTTTTAAGATGCAGGCAACCAGTGCCGAAAGCAATGTTGCAAGCGTTGCTTCATATCTTGGTATGCCGGTCAAAGTTTTGACAGCGTTTGTCAAAGGCAGTCCTGTCTCGCATTTTATAAAGGATAATATCAAAAGCCGTCGAATGGACTTTGAAGGCCCTGAGTTCGAACAGGACGGCCCATGGGGCTATCGCCATCAGATCAATATGGCTGACAGCGGCTGGGGCAGTCGCGGGCCGAGGGTTCAAAACGACAGAGCCGGCGAAGTTGGCCGAGAGCTTAGTGCCGATGATTTCGACCTTGATAGAATCTTTGCCAGGGAAGGGGCTCAGATTGTGCACCTTTCGGGGCTTATTGCGGCACTGTCGCCCAAGACCGGCAAGTTCTGTCTTGACATTGCCCGCATTGCCAGGGAGAATGGCTCGTTAATATCGTTCGACCTCAACCATAGGGCCAGCTTTTGGAAAGGCAGAGAAAAAGAACTTGCTCAGACGTTTGCCGAAATCGCTTCTCGCAGTGATATACTCATCGGCAACGAAGAAGACTTCCAGCTCTGCCTTGGCATTGAAGGCCCGGAATCCGGCGGACAGGGGCTTGATGAGAAAATCGACGGCTTTAAAGAGATGATCGGCAGAGCTCAGGCTGCCTACCCCAAGGCTACCTACTTTGGAACAACACTTCGCCAGGTTGTGTCCGCAAACTGTCATATGTGGGGCGCACTGGTTACTGACGGCAAAGACTGGGAAATCATCAAGCCGCGACAGATAGGCGTTCTGGACCGTATTGGCGGCGGTGATGGATTTGTCGGCGGTTTGCTCTACGGCATACTCAAGGGCTGGGACGTAAAAAAATGTGCCAGGTTCGGATGGGCAAGCGGAGCACTTGCTGCAACAATGCTAACCGACTACGCTCAGCCTGCTGACGAAGACCAGCTCTGGAGCATATGGCAAGGAAATGCAAGAGTAAAACGTTAATAAAAAGTTTCGCCGAAGGTGATTCCTTAATTTTGATTTTTAAATTAAATATGGGAGAACAAAAAAATGTCGAAAGCAGACATAGGCCTCGTAGGTCTTGCAGTAATGGGTGAGAACTTTATTCTCAATATGGAAAGCAAAGGGTTTACGGTTGCATGTTTTAACCGTACGGTTTCAAAGGTAGATACTTTTGTGGAAGGGCGAGCCAAAGGAAAAAATGTCATCGGATGTCATTCTATCGAGGAATTTGTCGACAGTTTAGCGAAACCTCGTAAGGTTATGCTGCTCGTAAAAGCCGGCGCCGCTGTCGATGCCTTCATCGACCAGGTGCTCCCTTTGCTTGACGATGGCGACATCATCATCGACGGCGGCAACAGCCACTTCCCTGACACTATTCGAAGATGCAAATACGTCGAAGACAAAGGCAAGCTCTACATTGGCACCGGTGTCTCCGGCGGCGAAGAAGGGGCGCTCTTAGGCCCATCAATTATGCCGGGAGGCTCGCCTGCTGCATGGGAGCATGTAAAGCCTATCTTCCAGAAATGTTGTGCCCATACCGACGACGGCGATCCCTGCTGCGACTGGGTCGGCGAAAACGGCGCCGGGCACTTTGTCAAAATGGTACATAACGGCATCGAATACGGCGACATGCAGATGATCTGCGAAACCTACCAGATGATGAAACACGGTCTGGGAATGAGCAATGAACAAATGCATGAGGTCTTCAAGGAATGGAACGAAGGCGAGCTGGATTCCTATCTCATCGAAATCACACGTGACATTCTGGGCTACAAAGATGAAGACGGCAAGGAAGTGGTTGACTTGATCCTTGATACCGCAGGTCAGAAAGGCACTGGCAAATGGACAGCGGTTGCCGCTCTGGACACAGGACAGCCACTGACACTGGTCACAGAAGCGGTCTTCGCGCGTTGCCTTTCGGCCCTGAAAGATGAACGGGTTGCCGCCTCAAAGGTCCTAAGCGGGCCTGACAAAGCATTTGACGGCGACAAATCCCGGATGATTGAGGATCTGAGAAAAGCTCTTTATGCCTCGAAAATCGTCAGCTATGCTCAGGGGTACCAACTGATGCGGGCCGCGGCCACTGAATACGGTTGGAATCTCAACAACGGCGGCATCGCCCTGATGTGGCGAGGTGGATGCATCATTCGTTCGGTCTTTCTGGGTAAGATCAAGGAAGCATTTGACCGTAATCCTCAATTGAGTAATTTGTTGTTGGATTCCTTTTTTGCGGACGCCGTAACGCAGGTACAGGGTGCATGGCGGCGGGTGGTCATCACGGCGGTCAACATGGGCGTTCCCATGCCAGCCATCAGCTCGGCCCTGGCCTACTATGACGGCTACCGCACAGAACGGCTCCCAGCCAATCTGTTACAGGCCCAGCGAGATTACTTCGGGGCGCATACCTACGAGCGAGTCGATAAACCGCGAGGCCAATTTTTCCACACCAACTGGACCGGACGAGGGGGCACAACCGCAGCTTCAACCTATATTGCATAAACCAAAAAGCCGGGCAACATGATGTTGTCCGGCTTTATTGTGCGGACAGAGGATTTTAAGATGAAGAACTTTATGAGTGATGATTTTTTACTGCAAACTGAGACCGCAAAAACGCTTTATCATCAGCACGCGGCGCCCATGCCGATCTTTGATTATCACTGCCATCTGTCACCTCAGCAGATCGCCGATGATGTCCAATTTAAAAACATCACGCAGGCATGGCTGTACGGCGATCATTATAAATGGCGTGCCATGCGAACCAACGGCATCGCGGAAAAATTCATCACCGGCGATGCGAGTGACTGGGAAAAGTTTGAAAAATGGGCACAAACCGTTCCCTATACACTGCGAAATCCTCTCTACCATTGGACGCATCTGGAACTACGGCGGCATTTCGGCATCGAAGAACTTTTGAATCCTGACACGGCCAAATCCATCTACGAAAAATCCGGCACATTGCTGAACAGCGCCGAATACAGCGCGCGTAACCTCATGCGCAAAATGAATGTCAAAGCCGTCTGTACAACTGACGACCCGCTCGACACATTGGACCATCACAAAAAAATAAAAAATGATGGATTCGAGATCAAAGTCCTTCCAGCCTGGCGTCCGGACAAAGGCATGGCTGTTGAAAACATCGAAGCACTGAACGGCTGGATCGATAAACTTGCTGAAATGGCTAACGTGGATGTTAGAGATTTCAACAGTTACATTACCGCCATCAAAAAACGCCATGATTTTTTCCATGAAACAGGCTGCCGCATTTCTGACCGGGGACTCGAAACCGCCTACGCCGAAGATTATACTGATAGTGAAATAAAAACCATTTTTAATAAAATCCGTTCATGCCAAACTCTTTCCGTTGAGGAACAGTTAGTATTCAAATCGGCCATGTTGGTGGAATTTGCCCTGATGGATGCCGAAAAAGGATGGGTTCAACAACTTCATTTAGGGGCACTCAGAAATAACAATTCCCGGATGATGCGAACGATTGGGCCGGATACCGGCTTTGATTCCATCTTGGACATTGAGATTGCAAAGCCGCTGAGTAAGTTCCTCGATCGGCTTGACATCGACAACCGACTGCCGAAGACCATCATTTACAATCTCAATCCATGCGATAACGAGTTGATTGCCACCATGATCGGCAACTTTCAGGATGGTTCTGTGCCGGGAAAAATGCAATTCGGTTCCGGTTGGTGGTTTCTTGACCAAAAAAACGGCATGGAAAAACAGATCGAAGCCCTGTCGAATCTCGGCTTGCTGAGCCGATTTGTTGGAATGCTCACGGATTCCCGGAGCTTTCTGTCCTACCCACGACACGAATACTTCAGGAGAATCTTGTGTAACATTCTTGGTGATGATGTTGAAAAAGGCTTACTGCCTGATGATCTCGCCTTGATTGGCGAAATGGTGGAAAATATTTGCTTTTATAACGCAAGAGACTATTTCGTAATCGCATTTTAATGATAGGTTAACATCTCTGTGACCATTTACACAGTTGACTGAACACACCTGCCTTGTGGGTAGTAAATTCCCGCCAGTGGAGTTTTTAATTTTGTAACCGTTCACAGTTTTTCCTGTTAATCTCGCCCATCAGACAGCATCAAAGAAATCTTTCTTTTTTGACAGGATAACAGGATGAATATATACCGCTGATAGCGTGATGGTCCTTGACAGCCGGGGCAATCGGAAGTAGGATACGGCCCTCGTAACGGGGCAACATCGGATATTGTCGTCTCCAATGCGGGATACCGGTAGAAATAATTGTAATTGAGTTCGTGAATTATGAAAAATGGAGCGCTTTGAATGACAGATGTGACATTGGTAACGGGTGATGGTATCGGGCCGGAGATAGCCCAGGCTGCACGGCGGTGCATAGACGCAACCGCCCCGGAGATAAACTGGCAGACCGTCGAGGCGGGAATCGACGTGATGGAACGCGAAGGAACCCCCCTGCCGGAGGCGACAATGGAGTCGATCCGCAGGACGGGCATCGCACTGAAGGCCCCCATAACCACGCCCGTCGGAAAGGGTTTTCGCAGTATCAATGTCCATCTGCGCCAGGAATTCGGCCTCTACGCCTGCCTGAGACCATGCAAGAGCTACAAGGGCGTAAGGAGCAGGTACGCCGACATCGACCTGGTGGTCGTCCGCGAGAATACCGAGGACCTCTATGCCGGCATCGAATTTGAAAAGGGCAAAGACGACACACTGGAGCTGGTCGAATGGCTAAACAAACACAGCAGCCGGAAGATTGGTCCGGACACCGGGGTCAGCATAAAACCCATATCCGTCGAAGGGACCGACAGGATAGTGCGATTCGCCTTCGACTACGCCCGCAAGATGGGCAGGAGCAAGGTCACCTCCGTGCACAAGGCCAACATCATGAAATTCAGCGATGGGCTGTGGCTGGAGGTCAGCCGCCAGGTGGCCAAAGACTACCCGGACATCGAGTTCGAGGACAGGATCGTGGACAACATGTGTATGCAGCTTATTCAGAAGCCCGAACTGTACGACGTGATAGTCCTGCCGAATCTGTATGGGGACATCCTCAGCGACCTATGTGCGGGGCTTGTCGGCGGTCTTGGTGTGGCACCTGGGGCCAATATAGGCGACAACATGGCAATCTTCGAGGCGACACACGGCAGTGCCCCAAAGTATGCCGGCCAGAACAAGGTCAATCCGACGGCGCTGATACTGAGCGGACAACTGATGCTGCGGCATATGGGCAAAGCCGACCATGCTGAAAGGCTCGAAAAGGCCGTCGCCGCCGTCATCGCCGAGGGCAAAGACGTCACCTATGACATGAAGCCCGACCGTAACGACCCGACGGCAGTAGGCACACAGGAGATGGCTGATGCGATAATCAAAAAGATCAAGGCTGGCTGATCGGTCGCAGCCAAAGGATGAATTCTTGGACCAGAGGACTTATTACAATCTGATTTCGGGTGAAAGACGCGGCCCCGGCGGCCTGATGCTGCTGTCTTTGCTGTGGATTATCTCGCTGGTCTATTCACTGGTAATACGGCTGCGGAACATATGCTACGATCTCGGTCTGATAAGAAGCTGCAGCGCAAAGGTTCCGGTCATCAGCGTCGGTAATATCACCACCGGCGGGACGGGCAAGACCCCGCTGGTCATCTGGCTGGGCCAACTGCTGGAAAAAAAGGGCATCGACTGCGCAATCCTGACTCGCGGCTACAGGACAAAGAAGGATGACCTGTCCGATGAACCCGCTATGCTGGCCAGGTCGTGCCCGGCAACAAAGGTCGTCGTCGATCCGGACCGCGTCCGGGGCGCCGCCAGGGCCGTTGATGAATTCGACGTCAAACTGTTGGTAATGGACGACGGTTTTCAGCACAGACGGCTCAGGAGGGACCTGGACATTATAACCGTCGATGCGACCCGTCCGTTCGGCTACGGCAGGATGCTCCCGGCCGGCCTGCTGCGTGAGCCGGCCAAATCCATACGCCGGGCCGACGCGGTAGTAATCACGCGGTTTGACCGGACTGAACCGGAGGCTATCGAAAAACTCGAAGGGGCGATCCAGTCAATCAACCCCGGCGTTACGATCGCAAAGGCAGTCCACAGGCACACCCATGCGCAGTTGATTACGGGCGAGAAGATAGGCATCGAGGCATTGCGGGGCATGAAGGCATTCGCTTTCTGCGGAATCGGCAATCCCAGGGCCTTTATCACCAGGCTGGATGACTATGGACTGCAATTGGTCGGCTCCAAAATCTACAATGACCACCACCCATACACGTCGAGTGACGTGGCCGAGATATACAGCATGGCCGAGGCGAAGCAGGCCGACATTATCCTCTCGACACAAAAGGACTGGGTCAAGACCGCCCTCCTGGCCGACAAAGAACGCGAAATTCTTTTCGCATATCTGGCACTGGAACTGGAATTTATCGAGGGCGCCGATAAAATAGAGCAACTGGTCGATGAAGCGGCGGGTATAAAATAACCCGGCTGATTCGCTCCGAAGAAACGGCCGGTTTGAGTGGAATAGTTTTTTGAGTGGAATAGTTTGCTGACAGGACATGATTGCCATGTATGAAAAACTGCTCAAAGCGGTAACCGGCATGGGCGCACCACGCGTACTTCTGGTCGGTGATTTCATCCTGGACAGCTACGTATATGGCGATGCCCTGCGTATCAGTCCGGAGGCACCGGTCCAGGTGCTCCGGGTCGTCGAGCGACAGCACCTCTGCGGCGGGGCCGGCTCTGTCGCAGCCGATCTGGCGGCGCTGGGGGCGGTGCCGACCTGTGTGGGCATCATCGGTGACGATACTGCCGGCAGAGAGCTTTCCGGGCAGTTGGAGGGTATTGGAGCCGACATAGACGGGCTGTTGACCGTACCGGGCAGACCGACCGTCAGCAAACAACGACTGATCGGCCTGGCACAGCACAGACATCGCCAGCAGCTCCTGCGAATCGACGAAGAGGACGACAGCCCCATCGACGCCCGGACCACCGAAAAACTGCTGGCGATATACGCCGACAAGCTGGAACGGGCCGACATTGTCTGTTTGCAGGACTACAACAAGGGCGTCCTGTGCGAGGAACTATGCGCAAAACTGATAAGCATGGCCAAACAGGCCGGCAAAAAAGTCCTCGCGGACCCAGCCGCGGGCGTTGATTACGCCAGATACGCCGGGGCATACCTGCTTACACCGAATCGCCGGGAGACCTCCGCCGCCGTCGGCTTTGACATCGTGACAATCGACGACGCGGCAAGGGCCGCCAAAACTCTGGCCGGCAAACTGGACCTCCAGGTCGTGGTCGTAACCCTGGACAAAGAAGGCGCCTTCCTGCACACAGGACAGCTCGCCGAACATATATCGACCGTCCCCAGAAGCGTGTATGACGTCACGGGCGCAGGAGACATGGTCCTTGCCATGCTGGCCGTCAGCATCGCGGCGGGCTGCGATTCCGTTACGGCGGTACAGTTGGCTAACATGGCCGGCGGCCTGGAAGTCGAAAAATTCGGAACCGCCACCGTAACCATCGATGAAATCGTAAACGAAATCATAGCCGAAAACCGCGGCAAAATGGGCAAAATCCGCCAGATGGATTCTCTGCTCAACGAGCTGAACTCCCGGCGGAGACAAAACGAAACCGTCGTCTTTACCAACGGCTGCTTCGATGTGATTCACCGTGGCCATATCGAATATCTCAAATTCTGCAAGCAGCAGGGAGACATAGTGGTGCTGGGGCTGAACAGCGATTCGTCCGTACGGCAGATCAAGGGACCGGGCCGACCAATCAACAACCAGCACGACCGAGCGGCGGTGCTGGCCGGTCTTGAAGCAGTCGATTACATCATAACATTCGAGGAACCCGACCCGCTGAAGTTGATAGAACAGGTGAAACCAGACGTATTGATAAAAGGTAACGACTGGGCGCAAAAGGGCGTCGCAGGAAGAGAGTTTGTGGAATCCATCGGTGGCAAGGTCGTGCTGGCCCCGATGGTTGACGGCAAAAGCTCCACGGATACAATCGAAAAGATGCGATCACTAAACGGGGGCAGACGGACAGGGGCCGGGCGAACGGACGATTCGTGAATCCGCACAGAAACAAAAAGAGGGCGCGATTATGAGTAATAGAGCGATATTCTTTGACCGCGACGACACGTTGATCGAGGACCCGGGCTATATCAACAACCCAAGCCAGGTCAAATTGCTTCCAGGCGTGACGGATGCCCTGATTGAACTCAAAAAGATGGGCTATCTCCTGGTTGTCGTCACCAATCAATCGGCTGTGGCAAGGGGTATCGTCACCGAAGAGGGGCTGGAGAAGATACACCAAAGGCTCATCAAGCTGCTCACCCTCGAAGGCGCCGCGATTGACCATATATACTACTGTCCCTGTCACCCCAACGGCGTTATAGCGGAATATCGAACCGAAAGCGATCTGCGAAAACCCAATCCCGGTATGCTGCTGATGGCTGCCGAAGACATGGACATCGACCTGGAGCAGTCGTGGATGCTGGGCAATTCATACCGTGACATCGCCGCGGGCATACGGGCAGGGACCAGGACCGTTCTGATCGAATCGGCAACTAAGCCCGCCACGAAAAAGCCCTCCGACCCCGTACCCTTCAAAAAGGCAACGAACATGCGGGAAGCGGTCAACATTATAAAGATGTACGACCAGCGGCACCGGGCCGTGCAACAAAATCAGCAGGCACGCAACCAGCAGTTCACGGCACACAGCCCAAAGCAAGTCAGCGAGGCGACTCGGCAGAACCAGAGATATGCCCCGCCGACACCACCACCGGCCACTCCGCCCTCGGCGGCAGCGGCAATCGTCGAAGATATAAAGCTGAAAGATGCTGCGAAGCAACACTCGGATGCCGCCGTCCGGATGGTTCGGACATTCCACTCGAAAATCGAAACCGCCGAAGAACCTTCAATGGAACAGGACCAACCAACGGGCACGGAAAAAACGCACAGGTTGCTCGAAGAGATGGCCCGCCATCTCAAAACGGTGTACCGCGAGAACATGTTCAGTGAGTTCTCTATAATGAAGGCGATAGCAGGCGTGATACAGATTGTTGTGTTGTTCTGCCTGCTGTTGAGCGTCTGGTTGCTAATAGACCGCACCGCCGACAGTACACAGGTGCACACGACCCTGGCATATGCGGCGGTACTTCAGTTAATGGTCATCGCCTTCTACATGATGCGGGACCGAAAGTGACGAATATGGGCGCCGACAGGATAAACGCCGACAGGATAGACAGAATAGTCGTGTGGCTCCCGTCGCCCATCGGCGACGCAATCCTCTCTACGCCGACGCTCCGTGCGATCCGCAGACATTTCACCGATGCACACATCTGTTTTGTCGGCAACAAAGCTGCCATTGGGCTGCTCTGTCCGGGACCGTTCAACGACGACCAAATCGAGCAGGACAGCTTTGTCAAACTCGTACACCGACTCAAAAAGGGACGGTTTGCCACCGCGGTACTCCTGAAAAATTCATTCGGCTCGGCAGCGACTGTCTTTGCCGCGGGCATCAAAAAAAGAATCGGCTACGCACGCGACGGACGGGATATGTTTCTTACCGACGGGATCAGTCCGCGGCGACTGCCCGGCGGAGATTTCAAACCCGGCTCGATGATCGATTATTATCTGAGGATAGCAAAAAAAATGGGCTGCGATACAACCGACCGAAGGATGGAACTGCCCATTAGCATGGAAGACAACCTGTCGTTGTCGGCCAAGATGCCGGCCATCACCATGCCTAACTCGACTATCGTGATCCTGGTGCCGGGCGGAGCCTTTGGGCCAAGTAAATGCTGGCCCGTCGAGCGGTTTGCCCGGACAGCCGACTGGCTTGTGGAGAACTACGGCGTCACCGTCATCGTCTCGGTCGCCCCGAACAAAGCCGAACAGCAGATCGCACAACAAATCTGCAACATGGCCAAATCAACCCTGCACAATCTGACCGATACCCCGCTCACAACCGGCGAACTGAAGTCGCTGTTCACCGAGGCGGACCTGGTGATAACCAACGACACCGGACCCAGACATATCGCCATGGCGCTGGGCAGAAAGATAATCACAATGTTCGGCCCCAACGACCCCCAATGGACGCAGACCGGCTATAAAGACGAAATACAGCTCACAGGCCAGGCTAACTGCGCGCCGTGCAATGAACCCATATGCACACAACCGCAGCACCTTTGTATGGAATCGATCTCTGTCGAACACGTCTGCCGCGCCGCGATGAAAATGCTTCGGAAAACGGAACCATGACCGATAGACGATTCGAACAGATAAGCCGCGGGATGTTTGTCGATACCGAATATGCCGAGGCGCTGGGGCGAGTTGGCCTGACGGATATCGACGCGGTATTCGCATTCGGCGGGACTGACATGCCAAAGGACAACATGGCTCCTCATCGGGGGCGATGTTGTTTCACGCTGGACGGGCCCGCGGTAAAAGTTTTTATGAAACGCTACGACAAACCGTCGGCAGCCGCGCAAATCAAGAGCTGGCTCGGACACAATAAACGCGCCTGCATGGCCGATTTTGACCGGCTCTGCTGCGATGAACTGGCAAAGGCGAACATCTGTACGCCAAAGGTAATCGCATACGGCTGCCAGTGGGCGGGTCTGTTCGAGAGGCGAAGTTTTATCATCACCGAGGAAATACCCGGCGGTGAAGCATTGGAGCGCAGGCTGCCGGGGTATTTTCATAACACTCCGCCATACAATCCATCGTCCAGCCTATCGGACAGCCCGTTGGCCGATCCGTCACGGGAAAATGTCCGGCAAAGACGGCAATTCATCGAAGCCCTGGCAGAGATGGCTCGCCGATTTCACGACACCGGCTACAGACATCGCGATTTCTACCTGGCACATATCTTTCTGGACGGCAGCGGGGAGTTTAACCTTATCGACCTGCACCGCACGTTTAAACCGATACTGCTCAAGGGTCGCTACAGGGTAAAAGACATCGCCCAGTTGCACTATTCGGCGCCGGGTAATATCTTTTCGTGCGCCGACAGGATTCGTTTTTATCGACGCTATGTGGGCCGAAAGCGGCTCACCTCAGCCGACAGACGATTCATCGGCATGGTAAAGAGGCGCGCCTGGCGGATGGCCGACCACGACATCAGGCATGGCCGGGACGTACCGTTTGCATCATAACCCCGGGGCGGTTATAATCCCGCCGATGATGAAAGTTGCACTGATTATAGAACGGGCCGATATCGCCCTCGGAGGGGCCGAGCGATCCGTCTTCGAGCTTGCCGGCCAATTGAGCGCAGCGGGGCTGGACATCACCATCCTGGCGGCTGACGGAGGGCTGGATGCGCGGAATGTCCGCGTGCTGTGCGGGAACAAGACCGACAAGTCTGGCAGGGTGCCGGCGGTCGTCTTTGAAAGGGCCCTGCGGAGCCACTTGGCCGAGAACCGCTACGACATCATCCACAGCACACTGCCGTTCGCCTTTGCCAACGTCTATCAACCCAGGGGCGGAACCTATACCGAGGCGATGATACAAAACGCCGCCAGCTACGAAAACCCACACGTCCGCAGACTCAAACGAATTACACACTTCGTCAACCACAGGCGATGGGCACTTCTCCGCGCCGAACGGACAATCTGCCGTTGTCACCGGGATACAATGGTCGCAGCCCTCTCCGAATACGCCGCCGGGCATTTCCGCAAACACTATCATCTGCCCGAAGACAGGCTGGTCGTCATCCCGAACGCGGTCAGGCCCCCCAGACAACCCGCCACCACCGAAACCGACCGGCTCAAGACGGAACTCTACGCCACCTTCAACCTCAAACAGGCCGACAATCCGATGATACTGCTCTTTGCGGCGAACAATTTCCGCCTCAAAGGACTCCCCCACCTGATCCGGGCGATGTGCCTCGCACAGGCAAGACGCCCGGCAAGGCCAATCCGACTGGTCGTCGCCGGCGGCGGAAAACAACGACCATTCGTGAAACTGGCCGAAAAGCTCCGTATCAATGACAAAATCACCTTTCTCGGCAGGGTAAACAGCATCGCCCCGCTGCTCGCCGCCTGCGACACAGCCGTGCTGCCGACGTGGTACGACCCGTCCTCCAGGTTCATCCTCGAAGCAATCATGTTTGCCAAACCGGTAATCACAACACGATTCAACGGCGCTGCCGAGATGTTCGAGTCCGGCCGGCACGGTATCGTAATAGACCGGCCCGATAACATTGACAGCCTGACCGAGGCGTTATTGTTTTTTGCCGATTCGGATAATGCAATACGGGCATCGACCGATATAATAGAGGACCGCCTTGCCGAGAGGGTCTCAATCGCCGCACACGCCGGGGCAATGGTAAGACTGTATGAATCGATAATACGCAAGCACAGGAGGGGGTATGAAATACCCCTTTAGTGCCCGCGAGGAAGACAAAAGAAAACGCATGCCTGCAAGCCGCGCAGAATGTAATAAAGAAAACTGAATGCACAGGAGATAGTCAATGCTGCCAATCCTGATCGTGATCGCATACCTGCTCGGCTCAGTGCCGTTTGGGCTTTTGATAGCCCGCAGCCGGAACATCGACCTTCGGCAGGTCGGCTCAGGCAATATCGGCGCGACCAACGTAGCCCGGGCGCTCGGCAAAAAATGGGCGTACCTGTGTTTTGTGCTGGACTGTCTCAAGGGTCTCGTACCGATGGTTCTGGCGGGCTTCTTTGTTGACAGGGACAACCTGACCGCCGTGGTCCTGTTCACCTGGCTGGCGGTAGGCTGCGCAGCGGTACTGGGCCATATCTTTTCGTTGTACCTCAGATTCACCGGTGGAAAAGGCGCCGCCACCGGCCTGGGCGTTATGCTGGGGCTGTACCCCTACTATACACTGCCGGGGCTGGTCACTTTCGCAGTCTGGCTGGTGCTCGTGCTGGCCACCAGATACGTTTCGCTGGCATCGATTGCCGCCGCGGCGCTGTTCCCGATATCACTGGCTGTCGCCATCGCCGTCTTTGAGTTGTGGACGTTCGCCGCGCTATGGCCGCTGATTGTCGCCGCAACCGTCATGGCTATGCTAATCATCGCACGCCACGCCGAAAACATCAAACGCCTGCTGGAAGGCTCCGAATCGAAGATATTCCAGGATTAGACCCCACCAGCGTTTCGGACAATATCACAGACACAAAATTCCGACTGGAAAAACCCGTCGCAAGTCTCTATAATGCCATCATTACAGCGTCGTTGTTATAATGCTGTCGTTTGTTCCGAATCCGCTTTTACAATAGAAAGGCTGTATCCATGAAGTTCAAGGTCAACCTGTCCCGGCCGGACATTACCCAGGCCGAGGTAGATGCTGTATGCGATGTGCTGAACAGTTCATATCTTTCGCTCGGGCCGAAGCTGGACGAATTTGAAAACAGGTTCGCCGAATACATCGGCACCAGACATGCCGTGGCGGTCAACAGCGGAACCAGCGGGCTGTTTCTCTGCACACAGGCCCTGGGCCTTAAACCCGGCGACGAGGTCATAACCACGCCGTTTACGTTCATCGCCTCGGTAACGACTATCATGATGGCCGGGGCGACGCCGGTGTTCGTCGATATCGACCCGGTCAGCCTGAACATGGACCCTGCCAGGGTCGAAGCTGCGATAACCGAAAAGACCAAAGCGATCCTGCCAGTGGTGGTATTCGGCAACCCTGCCGGGCTTGATGAAATCTGCGACATAGCTACCCGCCACAAACTACCGGTCATCGAGGACAGTTGCGAGGGCCTCGGCTCACAATTAAACGGCAAAAAGATCGGCACGTTCGGCACGATGAGCACATTCGCCTTTTACCCGAACAAGCAGATGACCACCGGCGAGGGCGGCATGATACTTACCGACGACGACGAACTGGCTGATATGTGCGTATCGCTTCGCAACCAGGGCCGCGGCAAGGGCGGCGGCTGGCTGGCGCACGCCCGACTGGGCTACAACTTCCGCCTGAGCGACATCAACTGCGCACTGGGCATCGTGCAGCTTTCAAGGCTCGAAGAGTTCATCGAAAAACGCCAAAATGTCGCCGGCATGTACCAGCAGAGGCTCGCCGGCGACGACCGGCTCATTGTACCCATCGCCCCGGCAGGGAGCGTGGTGAGCTGGTTCGTATTCGTGGTACGCCTGGCCAAACAATACACCATCGAGCAGCGGAATACCGTGCTGAAGATGATGATCGAAGGGGGCATCCAGGTGAGCAACTACTTCCCGCCGGCACACCTCCAGCCGTTCATGGTCGAACAGTTCGGCTACAAACATGGCGATTTTCCGATCACAGATTCGGTGTGCGGCAGTACCGTCGCCCTGCCGTTCCACAACAACCTCTCCGCCGAGCAGGTCGATCTGGTCTGCGCCGAGCTGAAGGACTGTTTGGACAAAATATAAGGGCCACCGCAGACCGATTCGCCACCACCCACGCCAGCACCGCAGCGGCGGTGACAAACCATCGCCAAGCCTGCGCCGGGACGCTGTTATACGGCAATTCACATATCCACGTATATGGCAATTCATATCGATGAAAGTTCGATAAAAAACGCCACATCAGTTTGACCAGAGGCAATTTGTTTCCCATGTTTTAGGTGTAGGGACCGAAGCGAACGATGGTCCTGAGAACAATGACCGAAAGCAGATGTTTTCCGTGGGAGAGAAACTATGCTTAGATGGCGAAGTAAACTTTTGATGGCGATGATAATCTATTTTGCCGGCTTCGCCACCGCGTTATACATGCTGGCACCTGCAACAGACAGACCTGGGTCATCGACCGGGAAGGGTGGCAGTATTTCGTGGGCCGGGTCGAAGCAGACGCAGGAAAGGTCCCGGCAATTCGCCGAAGTCGCCGGTGACCGATTACGTAAATTTGTTAGTTTCGCCGAGGAAAAGGCTGTCCATGCCGGCAATGTCTTGAAAGAGAAAATTGCCGAACAACAGCGTAACAGCGGAAAGTAGTGCTTCACAAAGCCATTTCCGGCCGTTGCGGGACAGCAATAAGGACTTGTAAATAAATTAGGTTTCGTTTTTGGCTTAGCGAAAACGAGGCTGGCAAGGAAGTAAAATGCAGTCCTACTGGTGGGTAGGTCGAATTTTACTGACACCGCCAGCCGAAGCCGCAGCCAGCCGAAAATGGAAGATTATTTTTTTACAGGTCCTAAGTGTCCTTGCTTGTGTCTTGAAGCAGAGCGTCACGCCAGTCACCGCCGGCCGCATCGGGGATGCGGTCGGCCTTTTTTTTGGCCTTTGTCATTTACACTGAATTTACGCCGAAGTTACACTGATTGATCTTTTATTTATGCCGCTCAGGATTGAAAATTTCCGTTTGTGCGCGGCTAAGTAGCCTTACAACAGTAATCCGTAATTATTATTTTGGATACCAATACTCTGGCTGCCAAATTAGATTCTTCTTGGCTTTTAAGAAACCTTCATTCGTAGGTTTCACCTTCCAAATGTTCAGTTCTTTAATCAGCATATCATCACCAGCGCTAAAGCCGTAGAAACCCGTATGATCTTTATAATCCATGTAAGCATTTACAGCAGCCTGTTTGTCATTGATGAAGATTTCAACAATGTATTTATCCACAAAAATGCGAACCTCGATATCCTCATCATCGGCTAATTCACTCACATCAAAGGGTACTTGCAATTCCCCCAGGAAAATGGAACCACCATAAACAGGAGTAAACTGAATAGGCAATCCACTGTCGGCGTCACCATTTGAAAACAACGTGAAGCCGCAAATTTTCCTAAACACTTCTTTCTTAGGAATGGTCATTTTGATTTCATAAGCATCGCTATCCAGGTTTTCAATTAGGGTGTTTCCTGCTCCTTTAGTTGCCTGGGGAATATTCAAATTCTTTTTTGTTATTCCATCGTATCGCAGGCTTTCCAATTCACGAAGGGGCTTTATCAATAGACTTCCATCATCAGCAAGTGAAAGTTCGCGTGGAAGTGACTGAATCGACAGCATTCTGATGGTTTCATTTAGCGTTAACCAGGCCCACATTACCCGACGGCCATCAGCTGCCTCTAAGCTTTCTGGAGCAAAATAATCAGCATAACCTCCTTGTTTAATCGATTGATCTCCTCGTTTCCAGTTCATACGTCCGTGACGCTCTGGGACAAACTGCTCATTATTTTCATCCCAATCACCAATATAATACCGGCACCCCCAACCATGGCTAATGCAAAGCAGCATCCACTTATTTTCCAACTTAAACATGTTACCACATCCAATGTCCTCGGTAATGGTCACATCAGGCATATCATGCTGCAAGAGTTTTCTTCCTGTTAGCGTCCAGTTTTTTAGATCTGTCGATTTAAACAATGGAGGGTTTGCTCCGCCAGTTATGGCATAGTAAGTATCTCCGACCAGCCAACAATCCGGATCCCAATGCCCGATATCCGCCGGTTTTCCATCTTTGGTTTTCACCTCAACTTTATAGGGGACTTCCCACTCTGACAATTTGTTGTCCTTTGCAAAAGTCAGGTAGGTCGTATAACCTCCTTTTTGTCCGTTAAAGATGATTGCGGGCCTGCCTTCCTTCGTAATGAACCCAGTGCCGCTAAACATACCTTGGTGTGCAAAAGAAGGTTGAAGTTTGGTTTCCTGCCACTCCCAATGCAACATATCTTTGCTGGTGACATGGATAAACGAGCAGTATTTCCCCTTTCCAGTCGGATTATAATACGACCAGATATAGTGCAGGTG
>SDBV01000350.1_pt1 | contig 65612 bp, 56 predicted proteins | sample 2277081 | NCBI WGS metagenome assembly SDBV01 (sample SAMN10402039, study PRJNA504765) | marine sediment metagenome | isolation source: marine sediment core GS10_PC15, 223 cmbsf | place: Arctic Ocean: Southern Knipovich Ridge | collected 2010
GGTAATTTGCTTCATGTTTAAGTCAATATCTATAATATGTCGCATTAGGAGCAAATGATAGGAAAAATTAAAATCTTAATCAAGTATTTTTCTGACAAAAGTTCCATGTAAAAGAAAAAATTGCGAAAATTATATCAGTAAATAGAAAATAAGGAAAAAACCTGTTGGAAATTCATGTAAATCTTATAAGCCGAGTTAAAATCCTGCCGTTTTCGTTATAAGCAGGCATACTACTCCTAATGAAACAAAACCTAAAAACATAAAATCAAATAGTGCAAGACTTTGCAATTCAAGGAGGTGCCCTCCTTTTTAATTTTAGCTTCAACAAATCTTTTTCTTTTAAGTTGTCAAGGCTCCGACCCGGCATTAAATGTAAAAATAACTTTATGCTTATTTTTAGAAATTTCACCTAACGCTTGGGAGGACTCCGAAGGGCATGCACAGCACTCAATGTTTTGCGCTGTGTTTACACCGAGGAGAAAAAGATTATGGTCTTTCTTATTAAAAAGGAGGGTGGAAATAGAATAATATAAAAATATTATGATCAAAAAATACTATTAATTTGAGTTAACTTTAAAAGATAAAGCAAACTGATGATGCGTATAAAAATTTCGGTGTTTTAAGTGCTTTCGGTGGTTAAATAAAATAGTTAAATAAAATAGTTCAATAAAATAGTTAAATAAAATCTTAAGAAGAAAAACGCCCTATAACTAAAAATTGATAAAAAATAGCATTAATAATCTTTTTCTTGACAATATACCTCTTTAAACTCAATAATCTAAATATGGAATCAATTTCATTTTTAGATTTTCCATATGAATTCCTTCTAAGGCTAATTATTGCATCTTTATTCGGTGCAATAATTGGTATAGAAAGGGATATCCATGGAAGAGCTGCCGGATTGCGAACGAACCTTCTTGTTAGTCTTGGTTCTGCATTATTTATGATCATCTCCATAGCAATGGTAAACTGGGATAATAATATTTCTGTACCAGCTTCTGTAAATATCAATGTGGATCCCGGAAGAATTGCAGCACAGATAGTAACAGGTATCGGTTTTCTTGGTGCCGGAACCATAATTAAAGAAGGTTTTTCTGTTCGCGGCCTTACAACTGCAGCATGTATGTGGGTAGTAGCCGGGATAGGTATGGCTACCGCCGCAGGTTACTATTTAATTAGCTTAACAACTACAATAATCGCCCTTGTTAGCCTTACATTTCTAAATGTGTTTGAAAAATACTATGCAAAAGATTCATATAGAATTATGGAAATTACAATGGGTCTTGATTCGGATATAGCAGAAACTACAAAGCTTTTAAAAAGAAAACATTTAAAGATACTTCACTGTGATTTTGAGCAGGACTATGAAAATAATAAAATGATAATTAAATATCAACTTCGTGCCCATTATAAAGGAATAGCAGATAAATTGTCCTCTGAATTGTTGTCAGATTTACATAAGTCGGATATTTCAATAAAATCAATTAAGTGGTTCCATATTTAATTGATTATTAAAAACTAATATCGGAGCAGAATACTTTTAAATTCTTTATATACTTTTCTTTTAATATTTTTAATACAGTTTGCGGAAAGTATCTCATTCTTAAAGCATTCGTCAGAAAGCATACGTGCCACAGTGGATAATGCATAAATATATTCCGCAGGCTTGTCAGGGGGGCTTGCTATCATAAACATAATGTTTACAAGTTTCCCATCCGGAGAATTATACCTGATTCCTTTATTGGAAATACCCAGTACAATCACAATCTTTTTTACTTCTTTTGTTTGACAGTGAGCAATAGCAACACCATGTCCGAATCCTGTACATTGGGCCTTTTCGCATTCTATAACAGATCGCTCCAGCTTTTTTAGATTTTTTACATTTTCAAAGTCTGAAGCTTTATGTATGAGTTCCTTTATGGCATTAAATTTATCTTGATTTTCGATCTCGGTTACAGTACCGACACTATAATTCTTTATGTTTTTTTTAACTTCTTCTTTTTCCAACACTTCTTTTTCCAACTTTATTTTCATAATACACCCCTATTATTACTACATATTTTTTATTTATCAACCCTATTTGTAAAATAGTTGTAAAATTTGCAAACTATAATTAAAAGCGCCTTATATAATTATCATTTTTGAAAAATTACCAGGCAGATTAAACACATTAAAGGGTAACGTTGCCCATAATTTAATTATCGGAAAATAAATAATTTACTAAATTTAAAATGTTTTAATGCAAAGTATTGCCAATAACAAGCATCTTGTATAATGTACATTAAATGAGAATAGAAGTTTTTTATAAGAATAAATATAGAGATGGCAGGGCATTAAAGCTCATCAATTCAATACAAACACATTTTAATATAAATATAATAAACCTTAAAATTATCGATGTTTATATTGTTAATGGATGCGAACTTAGCAAAGAAAATGTAGTAGAAATATTTGCAGATCCTGTTGCTCAGGACACATGTATTGATTCATTCTACAGTGAGGATAAAAACAACTGGGACTGTTTAATAGAAATTACATATAAACCCGGTGTTACAGATCCAATAGGTATTACTGCAAAAGATGCAATAAAAAACAACCTTAATATAAGCTCGGGATTTAAAGTACAGACAGCAAGACAATACTTATTAAAATTTACAGACTTAAATAAAATCGCGGAGCAGTCCGAATTATTAAAAGTCTTTTATAATCCTTTAATCCAGATGGCTACATTATTAGACAGAAATGATTGGAATAATAATAAACGGCCTCCCCTGGAGTATGATTCACATGTTAAAGAAAGTACTTTAACTGTAGAAACATTTAATCTCGAAGCAATGGGTAATGATGATTTGTTAAAGCTTTCAAAAAAAAGGCTGCTCGCTTTAAGTATTGATGAGATGAACTCAATAAAAAAAGAATTTTCTATTAACAAAATTAAAAACAAAAGAAAAGAAAAAGGGCTAATAGAAGAAATAACAGATGTAGAACTTGAAATGCTTGCACAGACCTGGTCGGAACATTGTAAGCATAAAATATTTCAAGCAAATATTAAATATAGAGAAAACGGTAGTTCAGAAATAATTAATTCCATATTCAAACAGTATATAAAGAATACAACAGAAATTGTATCTCAGAAAAAAAAGTATTTGAGGTCTGTTTTTCATGATAATTCGGGTGTAATTGATTTCGATGAAAAATCAGTTGTATGTTTTAAAGTGGAAACTCATAATTCACCTTCTGCATTAGATCCTTACGGTGGTGCAATTACAGGTATTGTTGGTGTGAACAGAGACATTATGGGAACAGGAATCGGAGCAAGGCCTATATTTAATACAAATGTGCTATGCTTCGCAAATCCCGAAACACCGGAGAATCTGGTACCCAAAGGACTGCTGCATCCGCGAAGAGTAATGGAAGGAGTACATCACGGTATTATAGATGGAGGAAACCAATCCGGAATACCTGTTGTTAGCGGCGGATTCTTATTTGATGAATCATATATAGGAAAGCCGCTTGTATTCTGCGGAACAGGAGGTATTATGCCTGCTAAGATTAATGGTAAAAATTCCTGGGAACAGAGCATAGAAGCAGGGGATCTTTCTGTAATGGTCGGAGGAAGAATTGGTAAAGACGGAATTCATGGTGCAACATTTTCTTCTCAGGCTTTAGATGATGATTCTCCTATGTCTGCAGTTCAGATAGGAGATCCTATTACTCAGAAGAAAATGCTTGATTTTCTAATGGAAGCACGCGACCTGGGGCTGTATAAAGGTATTACAGATAATGGAGCAGGAGGCCTTTCATCTTCATTAGGAGAAATGGCAGAATACTCCGGAGGAATCAAAATTGAACTCGACAAATGCCCATTAAAGTACAAAGGCCTGGCACCCTGGGAAATACTTGTTTCTGAATCTCAGGAACGAATGAGCCTTTCTGTATCTAAAGATAAAATAGATGAGTTTTTATGCCTTGCAGAAGGACGTGAAGTAGAAGCAACAGTTGTAGGAGAATTTAACAATTCCGGCTACATAGAAATACTTTATAAAGGAAAATTTGTAGGACTATTAGAAATGGAATTTCTTCATAATGGACTTCCTGCTATGGAATTAGAAGCAGTATGGGAACAACCTGTAAGGCCGGATTCGGATTTAAGCAGTATAGAGAATCTTAAATCTGATTTATTAGGATTACTTTCCGACCCTAACATCGCATCAAAAGAAGAGCTTGTAAGGCAATACGATCATGAAGTTCAGGCACAGTCTGTTATTAAACCTTTTACAGGAATAAACGAGGACGGCCCAACGGACGGTGCTGTACTCCGGCCGGATTTATCAAGTAAAAAAGGACTTACTGTAACTCATGGAATATGTCCACGGTACAGTGATTATGATACCTACCACATGGCTATGTGCGCGGTAGACGAAGCACTACGCGCCCATGTATCATGCGGAGGAGATCCTGAGCAAACTTCTGCACTTGACAATTTCTGCTGGCCTGACCCAATACTTTCGGACCAGAATCCGGACGGGCCGTTTAAACTTGCACAACTTGTACGGGCATGTAAGGGCCTTCAAAAAGCATGTATTGATTATGGTATTCCTTTAATTTCCGGAAAAGACTCTATGAAAAATGATGCTATTGCAGAAGGTAAAAAGCTCTCTGTAAGGCCGACACTACTAATTTCTTTAATGGGAATTATACCTGATATAACAAAATCCATGACTACAGACTTTAAACAGGCTGGAGATTTAATTTATATAATTGGTGAAACAAAAGGTGAATTATGGGGAAGCTCATATGAAAGGCTTATAAATAAAGAACTTGATAAAGGACCGGAAGTAGATACTGCTTCTGCATTTAATATTTATACGGCAGTTTATAAAGCAATACGCACTAGTTTAATTTCATCCTGCCATGATCTTTCTGACGGAGGTTTTGCTGTTGCATTATGCGAATCATCTATCGGAGGCAGGCTTGGAGCATATATAGAACTGGAAAATATACCTGCAGATTTCTGCAGTAAAGAAATTAAGCGCCTGCTTTTCTGCGAAACACCTTCAAGGTTTATTATATCTGTTCCAGCTGACAAACAGGATGTTTTTGAGAATATTTTTGAAGGGCTTTCATTTGCTTTAATTGGCAAAGTTATAGAAAAGACCCAAATTATAATGAATATGCAAGACAAATCAATTTTAGATATAAATCTAAATGAGATTAAAAAAGCATGGAAAACAACAATTTAAAATATTTTTTAAGGAGTAACCTTTTTGGTAAAAACTTGCGTAATAACGGGCTTTGGAATAAATGCTGATATAGAATTAAAAACTGCTTTTGAGATGGCAGGGTCAGATGCAGACCGTATTCATATAAAGGACTTAATAAAAACACCGGAAATAATTAATGATTTCCATATAATCGGATTCCCGGGGGGATTTTCCTATGGAGACCATCTTGGTTCCGGTAAGGTATTCTCCGGCCTTTTTAAAAAGAACCTTAAAAATGAGTTAAATAGTTTTGTAGAATCCGGTAAAATTGTAATAGGTATTTGTAATGGTTTTCAGGTACTTGTTAAAATGGGCATACTTCCAAACCTTCATTCAAACTGGGAACCGGAGGTTTCTTTAATACATAATGAATCCGGTAAGTTTGAAGACCGCTGGGTAAAAATCGAATATAATGAAAGTTCTCCGTGTATATGGACAAAAGGACTTGATAAAATGGATGTTCCTGTAAGGCATGGAGAAGGCAAGTTCATTACAGGTTCCGAAGATATTTTAAATACTTTAGAAAGCAAAAACCTAGTAACTTTAAAATATGCATCCAAAGCAAATACAGATACTGTAACATATCCGGACAATCCAAATGGTTCTATTAATGAAATAGCCGGGATTTGTGACAAAAGCGGAAGAATCTTCGGACTCATGCCTCACCCGGAAGCTTTTTTATATCCGGAGAACCACCCTACAGGTAAATTTGGAAAAGCAATAGGACTGGATATCTTTAAGAACGGTGTAAAGTATATAAAAGAGAACTTCTAACCTGTTTGTAATTATTCCAAACCTATTAAAAAATTTTAACCTCAGAGAACGCAGAGTTCGCTTTAGGTTGTATTATCCTTTATACAACTCTTTAACAGCTTTGCGTTCAACAATTTCGTTGTTTTCTATTAAAAAATCACATCTGAATCCAATTTCCAATAATTTTTTTTCTCTGCGGCCTCTGCGGTTAATTTTTTCATAAACTTTTGATACATATTATTTAACTTCTTTTTAGCATCATTGTTAATAGCTATCATTGTTTGGAATAAATTAGCAGGATTTTTAGAATTATTTTAATTGTAATTTTGAATCGCTACGATAATTCTTAAGTTATTCCCGGATTTTCTGCTGCTGGATAGTATTCTGATTCCTTTGCAAATTTATCTATCTTTTTTGAAACATGCTTTATAGGAGCAAGAACTCCGGCACCGCCTACACAGCCTCCGGGACATGCCATTCCTTCTAAAAGATTCGCTTTTATACTTCCGGATACTGCCTGTTTTAACATGATTGCACATTCTTTTAAAGAATCACGTTTTTCTATAATTACATCTGCATCCGGATATAACTTATTGATATGCTCTTTAAATGCATTTGCAACTCCACCGCTTACAGCATAATTTCTGCCGGAACCGGAAGCAATTGTGTTTATAGGATTTTTTTCCATTTCTGTAAGTTCAATATCCATAGCTATTAGCATTGCTGCAAGTTCTTCGAAAGTAATTACAAAATCTACATAATCAATTACTTCCGGCCTAAGGCTTTCTGCTTTTTTTGCAGTGCAGGGACCAATAAAACAGATAACAGCATCCGGCACTTTGTCCTTAATATATTTTGCAGTTGCAACCATAGGAGTATGAGATACTAAGATATTCCCTTCCTGTTCCGGAAACATTTTTTTTGTCATATCCACCCATGCAGGACAACATGAAGTTCCTATAAATTTTTTGTTCTGTTTGTATATTTTTTCATTCCACTGTTTACTTTCTTTTACTGTTGTAAAATCCGCTCCATATGCAACTTCTACTACATCCTTAAAACCTATTTCTTTAACTCCCTTAATTATCTGCTCGGGTGTTACAAGGGGACCGAACTGTCCGATAAAGGAAGGAGCAATAATAGCATACATAGGCCTTTTTTCTTTTAACGAAATTAATACCTGGACAGATTCTGATTTTGCAGCAATTGCTCCAAATGGGCAGGCTGTCATGCACATTCCGCAGTTAACACATTTTTCATGGTTAATTACTGCTCTGTTCTCATTATCACTTCCTATTGCCTTTACTCCGCAAGCAGCGGAACACGGCCGCTTCTGGAAAATAATTGAATTATACGGACATGCATTTAAACACCTTCGGCATTTAATACACTTTTCCTGATTTATTACAGCTTTATCTTCCGTGAAAGTAAATGCATCTACCGGACAAACAAGTGAACAGGGATGTGCAAGACATTTTTTACAATTATCTGTTACCCTTATTATTTTGTCTTCACATTTTTCACAGGCTTCTGGAATTACTTTTACTATTTCTTCTGTTTTAATTTTCTCATGTTTTAATGCTGTACCTATTCCTTTATTAACAGGGCCTTTTAATGCACCTTCCCATAAAGGAAGGCCAAGAGCGAGCCGCACCCTTTCTGCTACTATAGCTCTTTCCTTATGTACACAACATCTGTAAGTTGCATTTTCTTTATTTATAATTTTAAAAGGTATTTTTAAAACTTCCAGTTTAATTTTATTTATATCTTTATAATCATTATTAAGTATAAGTTTTGCAGTTTCTATAAATACCTTTCTGCGAATATCAACAACATCTGTATACAATCCGCGGACTAAAAAGTCGTTCACTTTAGCTTTTCCTCAATTAGTTTTAGAACTTTATCCAGTGTAGCATTAAAAATTGTTTCATCCCCAATAATTACAACAGGAGCTTTATCATCCTTACATGCTTTGTCCATGCAATTCTTTATTCCTACTTTAATTCTATTTTTAAAAATTGAATCTTCCTGCAGATATTCTAATAATTCGAGGTTTCCCCTAAAAGCGCACTCAGTACCACTGCATATATTTACTTTAAGCATATTCTTAGACCTTATATTTATTTTAATAGAACTATTTTATGGTTCTAAAAATATATTTTACTGAAATTCTTCTTTAGGTCAACTTGTAATTGCCTTTAAAAAAGAATATTATTAATTTAAGAGGAGAAAACATTTGTATGAAAAATAATTGAAAATCAGTTTGTATTATAATTTTAATATTTTTACCATTCTTTATTTTTGCAGATAATGTTTTCCGTGTAATAGGAACTCAATATAATATTCGCGATATTTCAATATCTTTTGATGATAAATACATTATATCCGGTGGAGAGGATAATAATGTAATATTATGGGACTTTGAAACAGGAGAAATGACGAAATATGAAGGCCATAACTGGTATGTAACCGGTGTCGAATTCACAAGTGACAATAATTTTGCTGTTTCATGCAGCTGGGATGATACAATAAGGATCTGGAATATACTCAGGTAAAATTCATACAAGTTATTTTACAATATCATTTAAAATGCTCTGTAGAAAACCTATTGTTAATGGAGCAGAACCTTCATAATGATTATTCACATTAACAAATAGATTCACATGTTTATCAATTAATTCATTAATAATTTTAACAATTTCTTTAATTTCATCTTCCCGCAAATCTACACGTTTATCATATTTTCTTTTTGTACGCTCTTCTATTCCTTTTCTATCATTTCCATGAAGCCTTATAACAGCACAGTTCTTTATGTATTCCGTAATTCCCGGATAGTACAGTGTAATGTCCGGCATAAAATAACCCTGCAGAAATACATGATAGATATTATGCTTGTTAAGAAATTCGAAATAAGCTTCTTTTAAATACTGAGGGTTTCGAACTTCTACTGCAATTTTAAAATCATTCGGAATATTTAAAATAAAACCCGAAAGTTTTTTTAGAAACTCATTTAGCGAGGACATTTTCATTTTATTTAAATACTCAAACTGAAGCATAATAAGCCCAATCTTATTATGTATGGGCTCTAAACACTTTATAAACTCCGACCAGAGTTCTACAGATAAGAAATATGGATTTTCTACAAGTTTGGTATCACCTCTGGATTTATAATAATGTGTGAGTGTTATACTGTTTGGTGCTTTTATTGTAAATTTAAAATCTTCCGGCACAGATTGATTATATTCGTTAACTGTAGATTCTTTTGGCAGAGCAGGTTTGGAACCTTGAAATAATGACCAGAACCACTGGTCTATTTCCACTGTATTATATTTTTCTGCATATTCGGACAAGTAGTTTATGCCTTTGGATTTTGAATAGACAAGGTTTACCCAGGAGGGATATTTCCAGCTGCATGCGCCAATTTTTAAATTTTCGGGCAGTATCATTGACCTGTTTCCACATTTTTATCTAAAAACATTATTAACTATAATTACTAAAAAATCATTGATTTTATCTCATTTAAAATGATATATTTAAATTATGACTGCATCATTAAAAGAAAATATATTGAGTCTAAGCATTTCAGAAAGAATACAACTTGTAGAAGATATATGGAATACGATCAGAGCGATTCCTGAAAGTATCGAACTTACTGATGATCAAAGAAATACTTTAGATGAACGATTGGCAGCTTATCATAAAAATCCCAATATTGGCTTCTCCTGGAAAGACATCAAAGAAAAAATATTGAATGAATAGCAAAGAGATATTGATTCAGCCTGAAGCTGAAAAAGATATTCAAAAAGCATTTTATTATTATGAAGAATGTCTGAAAGGATTGGGCTCTGATTTTATTTTGGCAGTTGATGAAATATTGCATTTAATTCAAAGGAATCCTAAGATTTTTCAATTAGTATATAAAAATATTAGACGGGGATTAACAAAAAGATTTCCATTTGGTATTTTCTATATCAATACTGAAACCAGGATTATTGTAATTGCAGTACTTCATCTAAAGAGAGATTCTAAAACTTATAAAAATAGAAATAAATAGTTTTTACATTAAAAAAATCCCTTTATTTTAATTTCTCACCCAAATATACTATTCACAATCATTACAAATCAGTATAAATAACAAGAAATCTAAATTATAATTGTTTAAAATTAAATATTATGGTATATTTTAATAAATAGTACATGATAAAGAATAATCCGGGGGAATTATGAAAAAAGGTATTTTAGTTATAAGTTTTATTATCACAGGCTTGGTAATTAGTTCCATAATAGGATGCAGCTTTGTTGACCAGAACCAGGGTACATCCTCGATAAATATATATCTTGGCGGCAGCAATCGTTCAAATAATTTTGCAGGTGCTCCTCCGACAAATATAACGTCTTATACACTAAGAATTTCCGGTTCAGGCATGAGTACAATAAACGAAACATACGCTGCAGGCACAACACAGATTTCTGTAGAAGTTCCTTCCGGAAATGACAGACAGATAGAACTTATTTGTGAAATAGATCCTGCAGGTCCAAGTTCAGCTCTTTTTTTTATTGGAAATTCTACAGAAGACCTGACTGCTGGAAAGACCGTAACTGTTTCTCTGGATATGATGTTAAATAAAACGAAGCTAGTTTTTCCCAATCCTGATACTCAAGGAAATCCACCTAGGATTATACAACTGGATTCACTTAACGATGCTTCGGTGGAGCAGCTTCTTCTTGCAAATGTAAATCCTGCTAATGAAGCAATAACTATTTTTCAACCTTGGGATTTGGATTTTGATAATCAAGGCAGAATATATATTGCCAATAATCAGAATAGTCTTACAGATGGTTGCGTTATAAGAATAGATAATTTTACATCACCCAATCCTTGGAAGGTAGCTGTAAACGGAATTGCACAGGGAGTACAGTCACTATCTATAGATAGAATAAATAATTATCTTTACTATGTTTCAAGCAATAATATCCTTAGACGTACGGATCTTTCAACAGCTACTTTTCCGGATATAGGATCGGTTATAAATATTTCCAATATTCCTGGAACTCCGGTTATTGATGCAATTGCTGTTGATGATGACGGTATGCTCTATATTGCTGATACACAAACAGGCAATCAGCAGGTTGTAAAACTGGATCCAAATGATGGAAGTGTAGATATTTATACAACAGATATTGATTTCACTTATAATCCTGCAGGACAAAACCAAATATATGCGGGTTTAATGATAAGAGATAACTACCTTTTTGTAGGTAATCATGGAGGAGCAGTTGACAGAATAATATTGCAATTAACTACGGATCTGACGTTTGTTGACGGTTATGGAACTAGATATGTATCACAACCTGATACTGCACAAGGGCGTTTTTATGGCCCGCATTTCTTTATTGGAATTCGTGAAGATGAATTTTATATTATAGATGAGATGGGAGACGGCGGGATTGCCTTAGATAAGCTCGTTTATATGGAAGATATGGATGGTACAAATTGGGATTATAATGACTCATTCGAATTTTTCTATGATTGCTAATCAGTGAAAATAGTCTTTTACACCTCCGGTACCACAGGTATCGGAAGACTTGTATTTGGAATTTCTATTTATAATGCCCTAATTAGAAAAAAAATTAAACCGGATTTTACAATTATAAGTAGTTGTCCTTCATCAAGGACAAAAATACTTAACTCGATAGCAATCTCCCATATCGAACTTCCCGTAGGAAAAATCGGGGATTTACTTGGAAACAAATTTGAATCTTCCCATATTTGCAAAACCTTAAAAGGACTAAAACCAGACATACTTATTGTAGATAGAATGTGGATGACTTTATACAGAATAATCGAAGAATTAAACTGTAAAAAAATATTCATCTGTTCACAGGTAAATAAAAACCTATTTTTCTTAAAATTGCCGGATAAAACTTTTGATTTTCAAACAGTGCAATATGATAGGACGATTGCTATCGAACCATTTAAGTCATCAATCAAAATGGAACAGGTTAATCCCCTTATAATTAGAAACAAAGACGAAATACTCCCAAAAGAAACTGCTCTAAATAAGCTTGGTTTAACCGGAAATAAAAAGATCTGCTTTATAGGCATGAATTTTAAATCTGGTTATTTTGAACAGCTAAAACAAAAATATTCTTATATAGAGGATGAAGGTGAATATGATGTAATTTATTCAACAAATATATACGGCAAAGGTATTTTTCCTATAGCGGATTATTATAATGCAATAGATCTTCTAATCTGCCCTGCAACATACAATCATTTCTGGGAATCAAGGTATTTTAATAAAAAGGCAATATTTGAAAAAGTTCCTGTTAATTTCTGCGATTTGGACCTAAGAATTAAAGAGTTTTCAAACTATCAATTTGAAGAAAACGGGGCAGATCAGCTTGCAGATATTATATTAAACTTATAATTAAAAATTATTTCCATAAATCAAGTTTTATTTTTAAATGTTTTTCCAATTCAATATTATATTTATAAAAATATTTCTTTAATTTTAAAATTATGTCTGGATTTATATTTTCTTTTATATAAACATTATTGCTGTATATTTTCTTATTGATCGAAGCAGGAATGAAATCATCTGATATTTTTAAGAATTTATAAGTTTCTTGAATTTGTGCTATTTTCCCAAATAAATCCTCTGTTATTATCTTAAATTTTTCTCTATTAAAATATTTTTCTATAAGTTTTATTTGATTTATATAAGTACTTCTTTCTAAATATGCAAACGGTGATATATACATTTTCTTTTTACATAAAGGTGGTTGAACATTATTCAGAAAAACATCTTCAATTGTTCTTGTATCAAGACCATTTTTAAAGCTAAAATAATAATTAGATACAGCCCGAGGAATAGGGTTCCTTAAAATCATAATAATTTTGCACTCAGGATATATTTCTTTTATCCGTTTTAGAGCATCTTCTCTCTCAGAATAATGAACAGTCTTCTCCCCGAATACTTTAGCATTACCACTTTCCCTAAAATACTTAACACGATAAAACTCCATCCCTTTTTCAAACTCTTCTTCGTTTAAAAAAAACTTTGGCTCTGGTATTAAAGGCTTTGCCATAGAAATTTCAGGATGTTCATCCAGTACAGTTGCAAGATATGTTGTACCACTCCTCATAGCACCAACTATAAAGAACCTGTTATATCCATTATAATGCATTAAATACCTTTTAAATACTTCTTTATACAATTAAAAACCAGGCTCACAGAATCGATTATGCTTAAAATCTCCGTATCTACTATTATATTTGCCTCTTCGGGTATTTCATACTTGCCTGTTACACCCGTAAAATTATCTATTAGCCCGGATTCTGCCTTTTTATAAAATACCTTGGGATCTCTTCTTTTACACTCCGCGATACTGCATTTTACAAAAACTTCCAGGAAATTCTTTTCCCCAATAATTTCTTTTGCTAATTCACGCATACTCTTAAATGGTGTAATAAACGCCACCAGGGTAATAAAGGCATTTTCACAAAATAATTTAGCTACTTCCGCAACTCTTCTTATATTTTCCTGTCTGTCTTCTTTTAAAAAGCCAAGATTTATATTTAAGCCATGCCGTATATTATCTCCATCCAAACAAAAAACAGCCTTATTATTTAAAAAAAGCGTTTTCTCTAATTGATACGCTAATGTAGATTTACCCGAACCAGGTAATCCTGTAAACCAGATTACTTTTCCTTTTTGTTTTAAATATCTGCATCTGTCCTTATAAGATATTAAACTTTGCTGCCAAATAATATTTTCTTCATGATTCTTCATCTATAAATTATATCCTTTCCATTCCATAATAACCAGCTTGTTCCATAATTATAATTGAGAGACAGCTTCAATTCATGTAACTATCAGTTAAAAAAAAATTCTCTTACGGAGCTCCGTGAGAAATTTTTTTCGCACAGTAAAACTTTTAGCAATAGCTCTCAATTAAATTCCCTTTTAGAAATTTATATATAATCTCTATTACATAATCTATCATTTCTTCTGTAATTCCCGGATGAACCCCCAGCCAGAAACCATGTTCTGTAATATTGTCCGTATTTTTTAAAGTTTCACAAACAGCAAAATTAACATTCTTATAAGCAGGCTGCTTTGTAATATTTCCTGCAAAAAACAAACGGGTTTCTATTTTATGCTTACTTAAAAATATCAGTAGCTCTCTGCGGTCAATTTTAGTACTTGTAATAATTACCGGAAAACCGAAAAAACACGGTTCTGCTTTCGGATGAATTTTAGGCACTGAAAAAACATGCTTAAATATTTCAAATTTTTCTTTAAATAGAGTATAGTTTTTTAGCCTTTTCTCATTAAAAATGTTTATCTTCTTTAGCTGTTCCAGGCCAATAGCAGCCTGCAGTTCTAATGGTTTAAAGTTATAACCGATTTCCGTATAAATATATTTACGGTCGTAATTATTATCCCCTAATTTAACACTAAATCTTTCATCTGCATTTTCTATCTGTTCAATCCTGCCCCAGTCACGCCCGCTTTTTAATATTTTGTATAATTCACTATTATCTGTAGAAATCATGCCGCCTTCACCAGTTGTTATTTTATGAGAAGGATAAAAACTAAATGTAGATGCAGTCCCGAAAGAGCCGCACATTCTGTTATTGTATTTTGAACCCAATGCCTGGCAGCAGTCTTCAATTAAAAAGAGATTATTCATATCAGCAAACTCGGATATTTTTTTTATTTTTGCAGGACTTCCCATTATATGCGGAACAATAATACCGCAAGTATCTTTATTAAAAGCCTTTCCGATTGATTTAAGGGAAATATTTAAAGTTTCATCAATGTCTATTAAAGCAGGCTTAAATCCAAGCTGAATAATCGGATTAACAGTTGTAGGAAAAGTCAAAGCAGGAGTTATTATTTCTCCGCCGCCTAAATTGTAAAGTTTCTTTATACTGTCTAATAATAGAAGGTTTGCAGATGAACCGGAATTAACAAAAACAGATCTTTTAATATTTAAATATTTTGAGAATTGATTTTCAAATTCCTTTCCCTTTTTATCAAGCCCAAGCCATCCGCTTAACATACTTTTTATCACAGCATTTATTTCATTATAATCTGTAACAGCACGGCCTGTTGTAATTAAAGTTTTACCCGGAATAAATTCATTCGTCTGAGAATTAATTACTTCCTTAATATTTTCATAGATCGCTTTTATTTTTCTGTTTACTTCTTCGTGCATTATTAAATCCATTTATAGCGTTTTATAACTAAATAAATTATTTTTATAAAGAAAACAAGCCTCTACCTTGCTTTTATAATTCACTGTTCTTCTTTATTTTTAAAAAACTCCCAGATTTAAATATTCTGTAATTTATGTTATCGTATTATTAAAGAAATGTAGATAAGAAAAAAATATTCCCTTTAAAATATTTAACTTATCTACATTTTGTGTTAATATTTTTTTAATAAAGAGCAATATTAAGGAAGTAATATGATAATTATATTAAAAAACGGAATCAATAAAAAAGAAAAAGAAGCTATTTATGATTTCCTTCAAAATAAAGGTTGTAAAATAAAAGAAATAATAGGAGAACAGGATACAATCCTAGGAGCTGTTGGCCTTGTTAAATTTGATATCCGCGAAGCGGAAATGCTTCCCGGAGTTGCACGTGTAATTCCAATTTCAAAGCCATATAAACTTGCTTCTAGAGAATTTAAAAAGGAAGACACAATAGTATCTGTCGGAAATATTAAGATAGGAGGGCCAAGAGTAACAGTTATTGCAGGCCCATGCGCAGTGGAATCCAGAGAACAGATCATAGAAATTGCGCATATAGTAAAAGAGTCCGGCGCTGTAATACTTCGGGGCGGGGCATATAAACCAAGAACTTCACCTTACTCTTTTCAGGGACTAAAAGAGGAAGGTTTAAAATATTTAAAAGAAGCAGGTGAAGAAACAGGAATGCCTATAATTTCGGAAATTGTATCCCCTGTTCATGCAGACCTTTTTAAAGACTATGTTGATATAATACAGATTGGCGCCAGGAATATGCAAAACTTTGAACTACTTAAAACAGTAGGCGCAATCGGCAAACCGGTGCTTCTTAAAAGAGGCCCTGCTGCTACAATAGAAGATCTGCTAATGTCGGCAGAATATCTTCTTGCTCATGGATCAGACAATATTATTCTATGTGAAAGAGGTATAAGAACATTCGAAACCTATACACGGAATACTCTTGATCTGTCTGCTATTCCGGTTGTTAAAAAACTCAGCCACCTGCCAATTATGGTAGACCCGAGCCATGCAACAGGAATCCGGCAGAAAGTTCTTCCTATGGCAATGGCGTCTATTGCTGCTGGTGCAGACGGTATTTCCGTAGAAGTTCATTCAAACCCGGAACAGGCATTATCAGACGGGCCGCAGTCCCTTTATCCGGAACAATTTGAAAAATTGATGAGAGATCTGGAAGCTCTAACTCCTGTAATAGAAAAGGAATTATCGCGCCTGCCTATTATAGAAATTAATAACAAAGAATATTCTACAGATCCGGCAATGCTAAGTATGAAAGAAACAATTAAAGTTGCTTTCCAGGGTGAAAAAGGCGCTTTTAGCGAAAAAGCAATTCATCAATATTTTGATGCTAAAACTATTTCCATACCATGCTCCACATTCAGAGACGTATTTAAAACAGTTTTAGATGGTAGCTGCTATTATGGAATAGTACCACTGGAAAACTCTCTTGCAGGTTCAATTCATGAAAACTTTGACCTTTTATTACAATTCCCGGACCTTGAAATAGTCGGAGAAAAAAAAATACGGATAATTCATAATCTGATTACTGTACCTGGTACTAAAATAGAAGACATTAAACGTGTTTACTCACACCCACAGGGAATTGCTCAATGCGCTAAATTCTTAAGTAAATATCCGGATTGGGAGAAAGTTGCTTTTTATGATACTGCCGGTGCGGTAGCATTCATTGCAGATCAGGGTAAAAAGGAAAACTCTGCTATTGCAAGTGAAGAAGCAGCAAAAGTGTTCAAAATGGGAATTCTGAAAGAAAGTATAGAAACAAATGCACATAATTATACAAGATTCGCAATTATAACAAGGGAACGAAAACAAAAAACAGAAAATCCGGACAAAGCTTCATTAGTTTTTCTTGCTCTTGACAAACCCGGTTCGTTGTTCTTTGTTCTAAAAATACTTGCAGATACCGGACTTAATATGAAAAAACTTGAGTCCAGGCCTATTCATGGAAAACCCTGGGAATATATGTTTTATATTGATGTGGAAGTGCCAAAAGATATTTCTATTTTTTATAATGCAGTGGAAAAATTAAAAGATGAAACAGAAGACTTAAGAATACTGGGAGTGTACAAAGCATGTAATTTTTAGCATTTCATGTTTTAGTATACTTTTTTAAAATAATTTATGACTAATCCTGTTTTATTCCAAGGCGTTTCATCTGTTCCTGCTCTTCTTTTTTAGCTACATATTCATGCTTCTGCTGGTTTGCCTTAATTATACTGTTTTTAATTGCAGAAAGTTCTAGTTTTACTCCGCGCAGTTTATGACGTTTGTCCTTTGTAACTTCGGAAACGAAGAATTCAATTAATCCGACTATTCTTCTATGTGCAATATTTAAACTCGATATATTTCTTTTTAAAAAATCAAATAATTTTTCCTCTGTTGCTTCTTTAAGCCTATTCATAGCAACACTGGAACGGTTGCTTATAGAAATAAAAAATTTAGCCTTTCTTTGTATTTCCTCTAAAAAAGCAGAAAAACGTATTTTTTCAGATTTTGTAGAAGAAGTAACAACATCAAAATATTCGATTTCATAATTCTGTGTGTCATCTGCATTACTGAAAACTTTTTTAAGCCATCTTTTTAATCTTTCAGAAAAACTTACTTTTCTACTCTGATAAACTATATTATTGTCTGTTAATTTGCCTACAATGTCCTCAATCTGGAATCCGCTTGCAGCTAAATATCTGATTGCTTGAAATAACGCTCCTTTATGAGAGGTTTCCTTTTTTTCTTTTTCTTTCTTATCTATTTTAACCAGCATTTTCTGCAGTATTTTTTCTTTTAATTCCGGGCCTTCCGGAGCTAATTCTTCTGTTAGTATTTCCTTTATTAAATCCGGATAAAATGAATAATCTGGTAACTGTTTAGGAAATAAACGCTTTATTGTTTTTATTCCGTTCGCGAAGTCTAATTTCTCGCTCATATTATTAATTATGTGCTTTCTAACTTCAATTTTATAGGATTCCTTATGAAAATTTGCAAGCTCTGCAAGTACTCCTGATATTGTCTTAACAGTTTTTGCCAGCTGGCTGACAGAATCTACGATTATTTGAGAAGATATTTTATCCGTACCCCTTTTTATTCTGTTTATATATTCGGAAATAGTCCTCGATACTATATTTGAAGCATTTGATTCTAATGCAGCCCAATGAACATATTTTATAAGAGAGACTATTCTCTTAATTCTTCCTATATTTAAGAAATCAAGACTGAATTGATAATATGTATTTAAAAACTCTAACTGTGAATGAAATGCAGAAAGCCTCTGGCTCATCTGGTCCAGTTTTTCTGTATCTATAAATCCTTCTAATGAGGGTGTTTTTACTTCTGCGAGTTTTTCATCATACTTATACGGGTCTACAAGTATAAGAGATTTTCTTAAGAAAATATTATAAACATTCTCATAATAGGTCTGATATATTCCAAACTGCTCACGTAATTTTTCCAAATTCCTGGTTGAAAGCTGTTCTGCCTTTTTAAGTAATGCTTCTTCTATATTAAATTGCCAGCTTGCATCATTCTCCATACTATTCTATTATAAAATATATTTTAAATTTATCAAACTAGTTATTATTAAAAATGCGTGCTACAGAAAAATTTTTTAAAGAAAAGCTTATTATTGGTATTTTAATTAGCAATTTAGAACTCAAAAAGAAATTGTTATCAAAATTAATAGAAATTTATGGTGAAATTGATTATGAAAGCCCTCTTATAGATTTTACTTTTACATCTTATTATAACGAAGAAATGGGCGAAACTATAAAAAAGTTTTTTATATCTTTTAAAAAACTACAGTATCCTGACATGCTATACAAAATTAAACTGAATACAAATAAAATAGAAAAATCGTTTAAACAAAATAATAACAGAAAAATCAATCTCGATCCGGGAATAGTAAACCAGAGCCATCTAATCCTTGCAACAACAAAAGACGGTTCACATAGAGTCCCTATAAAAAGCGGTATCTTCTGTGAAATTACTTTATTGTTCGAAAAAGGCTGCTTCCGGCCTCTTGAATGGACTTACCCCGATTTTAGAAGTAAAGAATATCTGGATATTTTAAACAATATAAGAAATATTTACAAAAATCAGTTAAAAAAAGAAAAAAATAAATACGAATCTACTATTTTGTAAATTATATATTTATATGAAGTATATAATTATTTTATTTAGTTTGATACTATTTGGCTGCCAGTTTTTTCCTTATAACAGAACAATTATAATTGAATTTCCGGAAATACCCGAACACTGGAAAAACAGTTTTCCGGACATGAAATTCCTCATTAAATATCCGGATAAAGAAAATAATATTGTAGAAGAACTTGTATTTCCGGAAACACATAGCATCGAAATTCAATATAGCAACATGTCCGTACTACCTGTACTTGCATATCCTGTTGCAGGCTCGATAATTTTATTTCCTGCAGGCTGTATTTATCCGTATAGTACAAATCAATTAAAATGGGAAGAAGGAGTTACTGCGGAGATATTAATTACACTAATATCGGGAGATATGGATTTAAAAACTTTTAATACAAAAAGGCTATATAATGAAATAAATTTAACAGAAGATCCATTTAAATTAAATAAACAGAATATTATAGATTCGATTCTATCCGGGAATTTCAGGGTTACTTCTATCAAACCTTTAGAAGAAGTAGAAATTAAAATTAATTTATTTAAAGGTGTATGGTTTACAGAAAGTCCGTTTTCCGATCCTGTTATTGTAACCGAAACCAGAGAAGTTAATTTTACATTTACATATGGTTTTCATATACTGCATGAATCATTAACAGGAGAGCATTATAATATTTATATTGATGAAGATACTGTAATTATTGTGGAAACTTAATTGAATATATAAATTTATAAGTGAATAATCATTGATTTTTTTATATATTATGCTTAATGCAGGAAAAAACAAATGAATTATTAGATAAAGTAAAATCAATTTCTAATAAGCCCGGTGTATATTTGATGAAAAATGTACAAGGCAAGATCATATACATAGGCAAAGCAAGACATTTAAAAAAAAGAATAATATCATATTTTTCTAAAGATAAAGATAAAAAAACAAGAATTTTAATGGAGAATGTGTCAGATATAAAAACAATTATTACAGGTACTGAATATGAAGCATTGATACTCGAGAACAATTTAATTAAACAATGGAATCCGTTTTTCAACATAAATCTAAAAGATGGTAAAAGTTATCCTGTAATTAGAATCACAAAAGAGAACTACCCGAGAATTTTCAGGACAAGGAATATTATTTTTAACGGGTCAATATATTTCGGGCCATATACTAATATTCATCAGATAGATATTTATTTAAATTTAATAGAAAAGATATTCCCATTAAGAAAATGCAGGGGGAAACTTAAAAAGAGGAAATATCCATGCCTATATTATCATATCGATAGATGCAAAGCACCATGCTGTAATAAAATTTCCAAAGAAGAGTATGGCTTATATGTAGAAAGGATTATTAAATTATTAAACGGTAAAGCAAAAGAACTTATTCAAGATTTAACCCAGAGGATGATTTCTCTTTCTAAAGAACTTGAATTTGAAAAAGCAGCACTCGTAAGAGACCAGATAGATTCAATACATAATTATTCCGGTAAACAACAGGTGGAAGACAGAAATATGGAAGCACGTGATTATATTGGATATTCAGAAGTGAATAATTTGTGCAGCTTTTCTATTCTTCAGATGAGAAAAGGTATATTAACGGATAAAAAACTCTTCCATATGGAGAATTATGCTCCATACGAAGAAGTACTTTACCATTTTATCGTGCAGTACTATAGTAAAATACATTCACTGCCTTCTATCGTTTATCTTCCCAATTCTGAAAAATTATTAGAAAATGACTTACAATTTATGTCAGAATATCTTTTTGAAATAACAGGTTCAAAGATTCAGTTAAAAATACCTCTAAAAGGCCACCATAAAAAAACACTGGATATGGCTTTAGAAAATGCAGAAGAGGACATTAAGCAGCATTACAAAAATCAGGATTATACAGAAGCTTTAAACTCTCTTATGAAAGAGCTTAAGTTAAATGGATTCCCGGAAATAATAGAAGGTTTTGATATCGCACATCTTTCCGGTACACATACTGTAGCTTCGATGGTTTGTTTTCATAATGGAAAACCTAAAAAAAAGGCTTACAGGCATTTCAAATTAAGAACGCTAAACAACAGAATAGATGATTTTGAAGCTATGAAAGAAATAATCGCCAGAAGGTATACACGAGTAATTAATGATAATCTTCCATATCCGGATTTGATACTTGTAGACGGAGGTAAGGGACAGGTAAATGCTTCATATTCTGTACTAAAATCACTCGGCCTTGAAAATATTCCATTAATTGGGCTTGCAAAAAAAAATGAGGAAATTCATTTTCATGATTCTAAAGACCCATTAATTCTTGGACTTAAATCCCCTGCATTAAGAATATTAATAGCCGTACGGGATGAATCTCATAGATTTGCAACAGAATTTCATAAAAAGCTAAGAGATAAAACTTTAACAGATTCTGTTTTTGAAAAAGTCAAAGGAATTGGGAAACAGAGGAGCAGAAAAATTATTAAAACATTTGGTTCAATCGATACTGTTTTAAAAACATCACCCGAAAAAATAAGCAAAGAACTGTCAATCAGTAAAAAACTTGCAGAAGAATTACTGGAATATATTAAGAAGGAAAAAGAATAATACGACTTTTGCTTCGAGAACTGTTTTTCCACCTGACTTATAACATCTTTTAATTGAGAACACGTATTGAAATAACTATAATATATACGTATGGAGGATAATATGAATAAGAAATTAACATTGTCATTAGATAACGATGTTATAGATAAAGCTAAAATATATGCAAGGAACCATAAAAAATCATTATCAAATTTAGTTGAAAACTACTTTAGATTAATAATATTAAACATAAAAAAAGAAAAAAGCGATTTCTCAAAATTAGTTAAAGAATTAATAGGATCTGTCAAAGTGCCTGAAAACTTTAATTATGATGATGCAAAGTATGAATATTTAAAGGATAAATATTTAAATGACTAAACTATTTATTGATACTGATATCTTATTAGATTTATTGCTTAAAAGGAAAGATTATTTAAGTACAGCAGAATTAATTTCAAGAATATTAAATAAAAAGCATCTTGGATTCACTACTCCTATTGTAATCGCAAATATTCATTATAAAATGGTTCACAATAATCCATATTTCGAATTGCTGCTTTCATTATTTTTTTATGGAAATTTCTTAACTTATAGAATATAATAATTTTCCATGAGCCAGAAATCAGAAAAGCTTATGATAAATAAAGATTTCGTTAGTGATATATATAAAAAGGACATGATATATGGTCTTACTATAAGATCAGATATTCATAAGGGAAAAATTGATTCAATATTCATTCCAAACTTAGAAGAAGGATATAATGTTGTTTCACATAAGGATATTCCAGGTAAAAATAAAATTGAGGTATTTGGAAATGAAATGCCGTTTTTAGCAGAAACAGAAATAGAATACCTTGGACAGCCGGTACTTTTGATTAGTGGCCCTAACAAACATAAATTAAACGAAATAAAAGAACAAATAAAAATTAAATATATAAACGAAAAGCCAGTTTTTGATTATAAAGAGACAGGGGAAAATAAATTATTAACTTTTGTAAGGGGCGATTCTTATAATGAAATAAATATTGCGCATAAAGTAATTGAAAGTGAATACTACACACCTGCTCAGGAGCATTATTATCTTGAAACACAGGGTGCATACACAGAAATAGATAAAGGTATTATGTTGGTTTACAGTTCTACTGGTTATCCATTCCATGTACGGGATAGTGTTTCAGATTTTATCGGGCTATCAAAAAATAAAGTAAGAGTATTTGCACTCGAAAATGCAGGAAGTTGCAACGAAAAGATTATATTTCCATCTTTATTAGCAGGACATTGTTCACTTTTAACATATTTATCAAAAAAACCTGTCAAAATGGTATATTCGAGAGAAGAAGATCATGCTTTTACACCCAGACGGCATCCAGTCGTAATGAAATATAAAACTGCAATAAATAATAAAGGCAGAATCACAGGTATGATTGTTCATATTAAACTGGATTCAGGAGCCTATTCACTTATTTCACCCTTAGTACTGGAAAGAATAGTAATTGCTTCTACTGGTGCATATTCATGTGAAAATGTTTCTATAATAGCGTATATATACAAAACTAATAAAATTCCTTCTGCATACTACTCCGGGCTTGGCGAACCACAGGCATTTCTTGCGTTAGAACTTCATTCATTACAAATAGCAAGAGCTTCTAATGCAGATCCATATATTTGGAAAACAAATAATCTTTCACATAAATTTCTCCCTAATGGCCAGAAAATTAAAAATTTAAAAACTCCAGAGATACTATTGGATAATGTTGTAAAACGTTCTGATTTTGTTCGAAAATACGGAGCTTATGAATCCAATAGAAAAAACCGTGAAAATATTTTTTCTTCAAGTACATTAAAACGAGGAATTGGAATTGCTCTGTGTTTTCATGGAATTGGAATTACCGGTAAATTCAGCGATAGTATTAATCCTGCAATAAAGCTGGTACTTGATACTAATAATAAACTTCGCATTTTTACATCAATTGTCAATAGAGATGAATGCATTATTTTAAAACATATTGCAGGAAGTATTTTAAATATTTCAATTTCCAATATCATAATTGAAAAATGTGATACATTCTTTGTTCCGGATTCCGGCCCTCCAATTTGTTCACATTCAATTAGCACCATAGGAAAATTGATAATTCAATGCTGTAATACAATTAAAATTAGAAGAAAAAAAGAAAAACTTCCAATAGAAATCCGCAGAATGTTAAAACCAAAACTAAACCCGGAAAGATCCGACAATGAACTAAATATGAGCCTATATTCAGAATTTGCATGGGAAGCCACAGTCGTAGAAGTGGAAATTGATTCTGTAATGTTAAAACCTAAAATTATAGGAATATGGACTTCCATTTTTGCAGGCGATGAAATTGTAACTGGCCAGTACAGGAAGAAAATTGACCGGGATCTTATAAAAAATCTTGAATTTGTAATATTAAAACAAACAGTCAGCGAAGATAGTGAAAACTACCTTTCTTCACTACTTAGCGTTAAGGAACTCATTCCCTCGGAAATCTCTTTAATTAAAAATTTATCAAAAGCCTCATTCCCTAAATTAATTGGATTAGGGGACCAGGCAATTACAGGACTGGCTCCCGCGTATATAGGAGCTGTTTCACAGGCTATAGGATGTGAAATCAACAAAATACCTATTTATCCTGAAATAATTGATCTAATTCTTAAAAAGGAAAAGACTGATGAAGATTAATTTTCGGTTAAACGGAAAAAATGCTACTATAAATGTGAATCCAGAAAAAAGACTTATAGATATACTACGAAAATATTTTGGTATTACATCAAATAAATGCGGATGCGGACAGGGCCGCTGCGGCTCATGCCTTGTTTATCTTGATAATGATCTTGTTAATTCCTGTTTAGTACCTGCATACAAAATAATTGATAAAAAAATAATTACTTATGAAGGATTAGCACATGATGAGCTTCACTCTACTATAAAAAAGATATTTAAAAATCGGAATGTGTTTACCTGTGGATTTTGTGAGTCTGGAATTTTTTTATCTGTTACTGAACTTTTATCCCATAGTGAAAATCCGGAAAAAGATGATATAAAAGAAGCTCTATCCGGTAATATATGTCATTGTAATGGTTATAATGTTCTAATAGATGCGATTAACGAAGTAATAGGAAAAATGAATGCCAAAAGATGATATCTTAATTTTCTTTCCAAAAAATTTGAATGAATTATTATCTTTATACTCTTCAAATACAGATGCAAAAATATTTTCCGGCGCTCTCGAATATATGAGCAAAAGGAATAATAAAAGTCAGATTGAAAATAAAGAAAAAATAAATAAGATTATCTCAATTACCTCTGTTTCTGAATTAAAAAAGGTCCATAGAACAGATAAATATATTGATATAGGAGCTGCAACAACAATTTCTCAGATATTAAGGATAGGCCAGTATGTTATTCCGCCTATATTATACGATGCACTTATCAATATAGGTTCCCCATCTATAAGAAATATCGCAACATTCGGCGGTAATATACTCCAGTCCAATACAATATCAAATTCACTGCCGGTATTATGCGCTTTAAATGCAGGATTTGAAGTAAGAAATATTTCAAAAAGCCGATGGTTACCAGCATCTCACCTCATAGCAAATGATAAAACAGAAATCCTTAATAAGGATGAAATTCTGGTAAGAATAAGGATTCCTCTTACTTTCTGGCATACTCAAGTTTTTAAAAATGTATCTTTAAATTCGAGTATTTATCCATCACAAATAATTTTCTGCGGGTTTGCACATATTTCTAAAAATATTATTAATGATTTAAAAATTGTTATTCAGCAAAAATCTTTATTTAGAAACAGAAATATTGAAACACACTTTATAGGAAAAAAACTCCCTATATCTGAAAAAGATCTTAATCAGTTAAATATTAGCCTGGAGAATTTACTCGAACCTGTCCCTAAATCTGATGAGAAAAAAAATTATCTTAGAAATACTACAATCAGATTAATTATCAATTTTCTTAAAGAGCTAAAACAGTAAATGTTATTTAAATTGATCGAAAAACCTATTTACATATATCAGTAAAAAAGATATATTTGAGCCACTGGGAAATTCAATGACAGATTTTATTCACCTTCATACTCACTCTGATTTCTCACTTCTTGACGGAGCTGCTTCCATACAAAAATTGGTAGCAAAAGCCAAGTCTCTTAATATGACACACCTTGCCCTTACAGACCATGGTAATATGTTCGGTGCTCTAAAATTCTATAAAGAATGTAAAAAAAACGAAATAATTCCAATTATAGGGTCTGAGTTTTATGTTGCTCCTAACTCCAGATTAAATAAAGCAACCAGCTATAAAGAAGCAAGATATTCACACTTAATTCTACTTGCAAAAGATGAAACAGGGTACAAAAATCTGCTTAAACTTTCCTCTATTGGATATACAGAAGGTTTTTATTATAAACCCCGTATAGATAAAGAAATATTAGAAAAATATAAAGATGGTTTGATCTGTCTGTCTGCATGTCTTGCAGGTGAAATACCGTCATTAATTCTAAAAGGAAAATCCAATAGAGCAGAAGAATCAGCAAATTACTATAATGAAATATTTGGCAAAAATAATTTCTACCTTGAACTCCAGGACCATGGAATAACCGAACAGAAACAAGTTAATAAAGAACTTATATCAATTTCGAGAAAAACAGGTATACCTCTTGTAGCCACAAACGATGTGCATTATGTAGATAGAACCGATGCTTATGCTCAGGATATTTTAATTTGTATTGGAACAAACAAGAAAGTTACAGATCCGGACCGGCTCAAATTTGATTTTCCGGAATTCTATTTTAAATCCGGTGATGAAATGGAAATGCTGTTTAATGAGGTGCCGGAGGCATTATCCAATTCAGCTAATATTGCTTCCATGTGCAATGTTGAGATTCCTCTTACAGGTCCGATACTCCCCAATTACGTAGTACCGGAAGATTATACAGTAGACAATTATCTTGCCCATATTGCAAAGGAAGGCCTTAAAACCAGATACAGTACAATTACAAAAGAAATTCTGGAACGCCTGAATTATGAACTATCTATAATTTGTTCTATGGGTTTTGCAGGTTACTTTTTAATTGTATGGGACTTTATTCTGTATGCTAAAAAAAATGATATACCTGTAGGCCCGGGAAGAGGTTCCGGTGCAGGTTCCCTTACTGCTTATTCACTCCAGATTACTGATATAGATCCTCTAAAGTACGGCCTTCTTTTTGAAAGGTTTCTTAATCCGGAAAGAGTTTCCATGCCGGACTTTGATATTGATTTCTGCTTTGAAAGGCGCAGTGAAGTAATAGACTATGTTACACAAAAATACGGAAAAGAAAAAGTCGGCCAGATAATAACTTTCGGAACTCTAAAGGCTAAAGCTGCAATAAGAGATGTTGCACGCGTACTGGACTTTCCATACGCAGATGCTGATAAAATTGCAAAACTCGTACCTTTAGGCCCTAAAATGGATATTAAAAAAGCACTTGAGCTTGAACCTGAACTTGTAAAAATACAGGAAAATAACGAAAGAAACAAAGAACTTATAGATATAAGTAAAAAACTGGAAGGACTCTCACGCCATGCATCTACACACGCAGCAGGAATTGTTATAGGCAGGAATGAACTTACAGACTATGTGCCGCTATACAGAGACTCCAAAACAGGTGCTATTTCCACACAGTTTACTATGGACTATCTGGAAGAGTGCGGCCTTGTAAAAATGGATTTTCTAGGGCTTAAAAATCTTACTATAATTGATAAAACATGCAAAATGATTAAAAACCAGGGCACAGACATTGATATAACTAAAATCCCTGAAAATGATGAAAAAACATTTAAATTACTATGTAAGGGTAAAAGCACCGGTGTATTCCAGTTTGAAAGTTCCGGAATGCAGGACATACTAAAACGCGCAAAACCCGATAAAATTGAAGACCTTATTGCTCTAAATGCACTTTACAGGCCAGGCCCTATGGAAAACATAGGCCAATATATTGATTCAAAAATCGGAAAAACATCTATCAAATATCCATTACCAGAACTCGAACCAATATTAAAAGAAACATATGGTGTAATTATATATCAGGAACAGGTAATGGAGATTGCAAGAAAAGTTGCAGGATTCTCTCTTGGACAGGCCGACATACTAAGGCGAGCTATGGGAAAAAAGAAAGAAAAGGTAATGGTAAAACAGAGGGAACTCTTTATTAAAGGTGCAAAGGAAAATAAATATCCTGAAAAAATAGCATCCGAAATTTTTGACCTGCTTATTCCTTTTGCAGGTTATGGATTTAATAAATCACATGCAGCAGCTTATTCATTACTTGCATATCAAACTGCATATTTAAAAGCAAATTTTTCTGCGGAATTTATGGCTGCAGTACTTACTTCGGAAATAAATGATACAGATAAAATGTCATTATACATGTCCGAAGCAAGAGAACTGGATATAGAGATTCTTGCACCGGATATAAATTTATCTGAAAAAGACTTTACTGTTAAAAGTGGAAAGATCATTTACGGTTTAAATGGTATTAAAAATGTTGGCTCTACTGCTGTGAAGAATATTATCCTGACCCGTAAAGAGAACGGGCCTTTTCAAAATATTTATGATTTTCTTGAACAAATTGATCTAAGGGTAAACAATAAAAAAGTACTTGAAGCACTTATCTTTTCCGGAAGCCTGGATAGTTTTGGAGAAAACAGAGCTACACTTTTTCATAATCTCGAAAAACTGATTGACAATGCAAATACAATAAAAGAAAGTAAAGCATTCGGCCAGATGACTTTTTTTGAAACAGAACAAATAGAAAACTTTAGCTATGAACAAATGGAAAAGGTAGATGAATGGCCAAAGAACCAGATCCTTCAGCTTGAAAAACAGAACCTCGGTTTCTTTTTCTCCGGTCACCCTCTGGATAAATATAGGGAAGTAATAGAAAATAATATAAGATTAAAATTGAATAAACTTGAAAAAGTGGATATAGATGATGAATACTCGCTCGTAGGTATTATAAAAAGTATAAAAGAAATAATCACCAGGAAAAACAGGAAAATGGCTTTTGGTACATTGGAAGATTATAATGGTTCGATAGAACTTGTTATTTTTTCTGATGCATATGAAAAATACAGAGATTTGCTGGAAGAAGACAATGTTGTACTTATCAAAGGCAAGCTAGATAACAGCAGAGGAAGTGATTTAAAGTTTATAGCAAACGAAATAAAATCACCGGACGGCCTACCCGGAAAGCAGGCAAAAACTGTACATATACGTTTTGATGCTGGGTTTAATGAGGAAGAAAGCCTTTATTCCCTGCGCGACTTTGTATTTAATAAAGCCGGAAAATGTACTCTTTTCCTTCATTTGTGTAAAAACAATAATGGAAAAGATCGCATTGTAAAAGCATCTTCAGGAATTGGTATTTCTTCAGAAAATGATGTACTTGAACAATTGCGTGATTATCCTTATGTTACAGAAGTATGGAAAGAATAAAAAATTGGAGCATCCGGATATTACTAGCTACTAATTAAATATTCTTAAATAAAATTTATAATTAATTGAGAAAAATAAATGAATGCATTAACAATTTTAAAAACAATTACTACTATAATTAGTATTTATATATTAATTATTACATTACGTATTATACTTTCATGGTTTAGAACAGTAAATAGCAACCAGCTAATTGTGATTCTAAAAAAAATAACCGATCCCTACCTAAATCTTTTTAGGGGAATAAAATTCTTAAGAATTGGGATGTTTGATCTATCTGCAATGGCCGGAATAATCCTGCTTTTTATAGTTCATACTCTCCTTTCTTACTTTGAATTTGCTCTTAGCAATAATCAATCTATTACATATATTTTAGTTATTGATATAATTTTATCAATTTTATGGCAGGGTATATCATGGGTTATTATGCTTTTAATGTTTTTATGTTTAGTACGAGCAGGAAGTCTCTTTTTAAGCAAAGATCCTTCCGGAAAGTTCTGGCAGGTAATTGATATGATAGTTCAGCCTATTTCCAATAAACTGGAAAGAATAGTAAAGAAAAATTTGAAATACACTCAGGCATTAATAATTTCAGCTTTTATATTTCTTGGTATGAGGTTTATTGGGGACTTTCTTATTAATCAACTTATTCGACTGATATATCAACTACCTGTATAATCTTTAGCTTAATATGCTGTTAGATGATTTTGTTTATGACATAAAAACTTTAAAAGGCATAGGCCCTAAAACAGCACAGCAATTAAAAAAAATTGGTATTAAAAATATAAGCAGCCTTTTAAAATATTTCCCCCGCGATTATATAGACAGAAACAATATAAATACTATTTTAGATACTGTGAATAAGTACAATACAGTATGTAAAATTAAAGTAATTACTCACGAGTATTTTGGAAGAAAAAGAATACTTAAAATAAAAGTAATGGATAAATCAGCAACTGCCTATCTTATATGCTTTGGCAGAAATTTTCTGATTAATTCTATTATTCCTGGTAAAACATATATTTTTTTTGGAAGTTTTAATTATAAATATAATGAAATACAGAGCAGCAATTTTGAACTAGAAGAATATTCTTTAAATAATTATACTAAAATGCTCCCTGTTTACAGGTTAACAGCAGGAATTACACAGAAGATCCTCAGAAAGGCTGTAAAAGCAGGGTTTGATTATATAAAAGCACAATCCCCATTATTAGATGAAGAACTACCGGTTGCGATATTAAAAAAATATAATTTTAATACAGAATTTCAGAATGTTTATAATATGCACTTTCCGGATAATAAAAATAACATAAAAAAAGCATACGATTATTTCATTTATAAAGAACTTTTTCTTTTACTGCTTACATTAAAAATGCGAAATACTAATAAGGAGTTTAAAAACAGAAAAAATGTACAATTTTCTTTAAAAGGACAATTGTTAACACACCTACCCTTTTCTCTTACATCCGGGCAGGAAAAAGCATTATCAGAAATAGAAACAGGCCTCTTTTCTAAATTCCGAACATCAAGAATTCTGCAGGGAGATGTAGGCTGCGGAAAAACACTGGTTTCTGTTTTAGCAGCAATTTCTGTTGTAGAAGCAGGCGAACAAGTTGCATTTATGGCACCTACAGGGCTTTTAGCAAAACAACATGCAGAAACCATATCAAACCTTTTAGAACCAATAGAAGTACGCACTGCCCTTCTTACAGGCTCTGTAAAACCGGATAAACGCAGACTTTTACTAAATGCCTTAAAAATAGGTGAAATTGATATAATTATTGGTACGCATGCTTTAACTTCCAAAGATGTCATATTTAAATCCCTCGGTCTTGCAGTTATTGATGAACAGCACAGGTTTGGAGTATTAAAAAGAACATCGCTTGTTTTAAAAGGCCAGTCACCGGACTTGCTCTTAATGACAGCAACACCTATCCCCCGCACACTTGCTTTAACTGTTTTTAATGAACTTGAAATATCAACAATAAATACAATGCCTTTAGGCAGGAAACCTGTTATAACTCATCTATCTATTCAGACAAATGAAAAAAAAGTATATAATGCTGTAAAAAAGGAGCTTGATAAAGGCAGACAGGCATACTTTGTATATCCATTAATAAATAAATCAGAACTGCTTAATTTAAAGACTGCAGAAGAAATGTATAAAAGGTTATGCAAATCTATTTTTCCGGATAAAAAAATTGCACTGATTCATTCCATGACTAATGAACAGGAAGCAGAAGAAATCATGCAGGGTTTTGTTTCCGGAGATATTGATGTTCTTGTTTCTACAACTATTATTGAAGTTGGTGTGGATGTATCAAATGCAACCTGTATGGTAATAGAACATGCAGAAAGATTCGGGCTTGCAACTCTTCACCAACTTAGAGGAAGGGTCGGAAGAGGAGTACACCAGTCATTTGCCTTTCTCTTATACAGCAGTAAATTAACAGATAGCAGCATTAAAAGGCTTAAGATAATGAAAGAAACTTCAGATGGTTTTAAAATATCAGATGAAGACCTTAAAATACGCGGGCCAGGTGAAATCCTTGGAATTATGCAGTCCGGATTTCCCGATTTAATAATTGCAGATTTATCTTTAAATATGGATATACTTTTAAATGCAAAAAAGGATCTGGAAAGTATACTAAAAAAAGATTCAGAGTTAAAATCAAAAGATAACAGGCCATTAAAAGAAGTTTTTAAAAGGATGAAGCAGGAATGAGAATTACCGGAGGAAAATATACAAATAGAAAAATAAAATGCCCTCCCGGAATAATCCGACCTGCTATGGATAGAATGCGTGAATCTATGTTTTCTATATTAGGAGACTTAACAGGTTTGTCATTTTTAGACCTTTTTAGTGGCTCAGGCATTGTAGGCATAGAAGCAGCTTCAAGAAAAGCGGAAAAAGTTATTCTTGTGGAAAAAGACAGAAGGAAAAAAAATGTAATTCTAAATAATATTAGTTTTGTAGAAACAAAAATTAATCTTTTATTATATCCTGTTAAATATTATATAAAATCATGCAAAGAAACATTCGATATAATTTACTTAGATCCACCTTTTAATATGAAAAATAAAATGGATTATATTTCTTTAATTGCTAAAAAGAATCTCCTTAAATCAAAAGGAATAATTTTCATACACATTCCAAAGGAAGACGAGTACAAAGAAGGAATCGAATCTTTTTCTATTTATGATATAAGAAAATACGGCGGCTCTATTTTACTATTTTATAGAAGGTAATGTAAAACAAAAACAAGCACCGGTTTTAAAATCCGGAGCTGCCCATATTTTACCGCTATGTAATTTTATTATTTCCTGGCTTATAGAAAGGCCCAGGCCGCTGCCTCCGCTTTCCCTGTTTCGTGACGAATCTATCCTGAAGAATCTTTCAAATACTTTTTCTAATTGATTAGCCGGAATGCCGGGGCCATTATCTATTATACTTATCTTTATAAAATTTTTATCCTCTGAATAATTCTGAACAATTATTTCAATTACTCCATTTTCCTTTGTATATCGAAGCGCATTAGAAATTAAATTGGAAAAGACCTGCTGTATTTTCTGGATATCTACATTAGCAAAAAGTTCATTATTTCCAGTCTTTAATAATAATTTTATTCCATTTTCATCTGCCAGTGGCTGGAATATTTCAATACTATGCTGTGCAATTTCTTTTATGTTTTTAATTTCTTTTTTTAAAAAAAGTTTTCCGGAATCCGCATTGGAAAGATTACTTAGTTCTGAAATAAGACGGGTGAGTCTTTTACTCTCCTGATAAATAGAGCTGATATTTTCCTTATTTATTTCATAAACTCCTTCCAGCATCATCTCCAAATATCCCTGAATAAGGCTTACTGGAGTACGGAGCTCATGTGCAGAATTAGAAATTAACTGCTGCTTCCATTCTTCTGCTTTTAATAGTGATTCTGCCATCAGGTTAAAGCTTCCTGCCATTTCACCAAGTTCGTCCTTATTTGGTATTTTTACACGTACATTAAAGTTGCCTTCTGCAATATTTTCTGCTGCAACTGTTAATTCTTTAAGGGGGCTTGTAATCTGTGAAATCAGAAAAGTTCCCAGAATAAGAGCAATTACAATTATAATCACAGTTGTTAAAATAATAGCAAAATTTACAGACCTTAAAAAATTTTCCTCCAGGGGTTTTAAACCAGACTTTATCATGGAGCCTACATATAAGAATCCAACCAATTGTTCATCTGCATAAACGGGCAGGCCCTGTTTATTAGTATCTGATAATTTAAAGCTGCCTTTTTTTTCCGTATCTGCAATAATAATATTTTCTGTATCTGTAAGAACAATCCTCGGAAACATCTCGCTTCGCATCATCGAACGGGGCTGCATATTACGCATATGCATAGGCATCATATTTTGACCAAAAGGAAAATTACTAAGTTCTTCATCAATCCCTTCCCATGAACCACGAGCTTCATAATACGATCCGAGTTCCAATGACAGTTCTCTTGCAAGGTTCATATCATTCTTGTTGATTAAACTATTATAATAATTCGCAGTTGCTATATTAATTATTACAGCTATTATTATACTACCGGAGAGTATTAATACTGCAAAACTTCCTGTTAATTTTAGCAACAATTTTCTTTTCATTCTGTTTCCGCTAATTTGTATCCGATACCCCATACTGTTTGTATATATTTCGGTTTGGAAGTATTTTCTTCCAGCACTTTTCTTATGTTCTTAATATGTACGTCTATTGTTCTTTCGTATCCTTCGAAACTTGCCTGCTGAAAAGTATTTAAAAGTTCCATCCGGGTAAATACTCTTCCTGGCTGGAACATCATGCCTTTCAAAATATCAAACTGCACAGACGTCAAAAATATATGAGAACTGCTTTTTAAAACAGTTCTTTTTACAGTGTCCAGTACAATATCTGAATATTTAATTACTTTTTCGTCCCTTTTAATTTTCTTAAGTTCTCCGGATACCCGGCGCAGAACAGCTCGAATACGTGCGGCAAGTTCCTTCATACTGAATGGTTTTGTCATATAATCATCTGCACCAATCTCCAGGCCTATTAATTTATCTGATTCTGTACTTTTTGCAGTAACAATAATAATAGGGATATCAGAAGTTTCTCTTATCCTTCTTGTTACATCTATACCGTCAATTACAGGTAGCATAATATCAAGAATAATTAAATCCGGCTTTTCTACTTCCAGGAGTTTTATACCTGATAATCCGTCATAAGCGGTGAAAGTTGTAAAACCAATAGATTTTAAGTAATCAGAGATTAAAGTATTAAGTTTTTTTTCGTCTTCTACAATTAGTATTTTATTGTTCATGATATTTTTAAATATAATACACTAAATTCATAAATGAAAATATCCCCGGGGTTATCATCCCGGGGATATCATTCTACCACATCATTCTGCGGTGAGAGTTAGATCCCTGCATATGAGAGTCATAACCATCTTGCATATGATGACCGTCTCCATCTTGCATGTGATGGCCATATCCATCTTGCATGTGATGGCCAAATCCACCCTGCATGTGAGGACCCACAAGTATGTACTCTTTTCCCCGGATTGTAGCACTTGATACCATTAGATGTTCATATTCCTCATACTCCTCATATTCACACGGCACTGTAAAACCCGTAACAGTAATTACTTCTCCGGCTATGAGTTCAACATCCAGCTCCACATTATAAGGATACATCAGAATATACTCTTCATCAAAAACTGCAAGACGCGGCCATTCATCATCCTCTAAAACCAAATTACCGGTTACAGTAATTGTTTCTACTTCTGCTGCTTCATCATGGCAGAAATTATTATCCCAGTATGGGGCCTGTTCCTCCGACCTTCCATTTGCAAAAGTCATTCCAGCTGCTGCAATAAGAATAATTAAAATAATTAATCCTTTTTTCATTATATCCTCCAAACATATTAATTAGTACATTTAATAGTACAATTTGAATATAGGTTCTAAATGTGAACAAAATATGAACAGAATATATTTTATTTGTAAATGGTTCTAATACATATCACTGTAAACGTTACACAGTATTTAGCTCTCACGGAGGTACGGAAGATTTGTTCAAAATCATATTAACTATTCTGATAAAGCCTTTGTGCTTTCTTTATCATTATAATAAACATAATCACACAGTATGTTCTGTCCATGCATTGCGTATATATTTATATTACATATGTTTCCTGCATGAATTCTCTGTGAACTCTGTGCCTCTGTGAGAAATTTTTTTAAAAAAGGTTTACAAGCATCGCTGGTTCCTAATTAAAAATCTGCTTAGTAGTAATTTGTACACTTATTCACTTCTATCTGTAAATAATGTTAAAATATAATAAAGATGACTGTCTACAAACCCGAAATTATAAATACAGACAAAATCAAAAAATATTTTCATATAAGTACTATGATAAAAATTGATTAGTATGGTATATTAAGAACATATTTAATTAAAGGATTATAAAAAGTGAAAAGAATCATCCCCTATGTGCTGCTTATTGTGCTAAGTTTTATTTTATTTTTTAATTGTGACGAACATGATACACACTCTGAAGAAAGCTACTTGCTAACAATAAATGTAGAAAAAACGGGCATAGTTACAATTATGCCGGATAATATAACTCTTACAAAAGGTACTTATGAATTTAAATACGATAATGGTACAATTATTACTTTAAAATCGGATTCAATTAATTCTATTAATAAGTCTTTTAATTATATTTATGAAATACCGGACTCTGCTGCGTCTCAAATAAATAAATGGTCAGGCGATTTATCCGGAACAGCATCTGAGCAGGTTCTTGTAATGGATTCTGATAAAACTATAACTGCAGATTTTAATCTTTCAGGAATTACTAGGAGTGATATCCGGTATACAGAAGATGATGCACTATATATGATTCAAGTATTTGTTTATGATAAAGACGGTTTCATTAAAAAATTATCCCAGCACGATGATGCCGGAGGATTTATCAATTCTTATTCGTATTATTTTAATGATGAAGAAAGATTAATCAGAATTTCATATATAAATAATCCTGATAGTATTGAAAATGATGATTTTGAATATGATGAATCAGGAAAACTTATAAAAATTATTTCTTACGGAACAAGAGAATTAATAGAATACAAGACATTTAATTATAATGAAAATGGACAGCTAATAAGTATTACACAATATGATGATTTAGATGTACAAATTGAAAATAAAATAATAGATTATTTCGAATCCGGTGAAATTTTACAGATAAGGAATTATGATTCTGAAAATATTTTATTATCATATACTGATTTACTATATAATGAATCAAAAATATTGGATACTGTAAATTGCTATAACAGTACAGGAGAACTTTTAAAAGTACTTCTATATGAGCACGAAAATCCCGGAGAAGAATTAGTTTTAATGGACGGAGCATTTAATTCTGAATTCAAAGAGGAATTTAGTTTGATCAAGTATTCTAGTTTACAGGCTTTTTAAAACCCCATAGCAGAGCTACGTGGTATCTTCGTTCACATTCATAAGGTTGGTGTATGACCACAAGCTTGCATGTAGTCATACACCAGTTCATAGCCGAAATACCTTGCAGTAGAACTTCGAGGTATTTCGGCTTTCAGAAAAAATATATTTCTACTATATTCCAGCCATTTCCATCCGGATATAAGTTAATTCCTATTCAATATAAATATGTAATCTGTAATCACCTACAGCTCCGTAATCGTACGGGCTTACTTTTATATAATATGAAGAATTGTCACTTATATATAATTCAATTTTTGCATTACTATCCAGGCCGGAGTCATCATCAGACATAAGTTCATAACCAGATTCATCATATACCGAAAGCAATGTATCAAAGTCACTAATTGTTTCTATAATTACCCAGCTTCCAGGGCCTAATCCCATGCTTTCTGCATTAAAATAATACCAGTCTTCATCTCCGGAAGGGCTAAAGCTCTTAACAAGATCTTCCTGAAAATCGCTTAATAATTCTGCTTCGCTTTGATTGTTATTTGGTTCACCTTCATCAATAACAAGCCGTCTTAAACTTGTAACTAGATTATAACCTCCTAATGTATCTGAATAATAGCCCTTAACTTTTATATAATAAATACCAGGCTGTTCTATCATTACAGTTACACGGGCATTTGAATCCATACCACCGTCATCATTATCAATAATGAAGTAATAAGGATCATTTGGTCCATAGACTTCAATATAAGTATCAAGGCTGCTCTGGGTTTCTATAACAATACTATTAGCATCATCCCCTGGAGTCATTCCGCTTAAATCCATCTGAAACCAGTCATAATCTTCTTCCGGACTTATAGTTAATCCATTAATAGTTTCTCCTGGTATTAAAACACTGGCAAAATCAGGATTATCATTCGGTTCATACATATCACCGCCTGCACCACTTGTTGTTGAATCACTAATACTCAGCAAGCCAAGTATCTCCGGATAAAGAGGCATTACTTTTTCAGATGCGGCAATTACAGTATTATTCGAAACCTTAATTAACTGTATACCAAGATAAATCTGGTCACCTACAAGGAAAAGATTACCAATTACTTTATAGGATATACGTACAGCTTCTTCTGCACTATTTGCAGCAAAAGGTGAACTGATATTATATTCCGGAATAATACTAATTCCAGATATATCACTATTAATAATTCTTGTTGTTAACATATATCCAAATAATATTCCTAGCTGGCTTGGGCTGTTATTATACTTAATAGCTGAGATAGATATATACTGTGTTTCGCTGCCTGAAGATGGCAGATTATTCTTAATTACAGAAACTGTATCATCTGCAATAGCCATTAAATCTTCAAGAAGTTCTGGACCCACATCCATTTCTTCAACAGCCTGAGGTAATACAGAAAATATAAATATTCCAAATATTATTATACTCACAATTATTTTTTTCATATTTCTCCCTTTATCATCTAAAATGCATATACTCATATAATAACATATTTCATTATAAAAGTTGTAAACAAAATTAAAAATAGTATTAAAGCAACAATTTCGGAATTGCTAAATTGCAATAAGGAAGATATCGCAATAATTCATAATACAGCAGAGGGTATGAACCTTATTTCACACGGCCTAAATTTAAAAAATAGCGATGAAATATTATTACTCGAAAATGAATATCCAAGTAATGTTTATCCCTGGGAGCATTGGGCATTAAAGGGAATTATCATAAAAACAATACCAATGAGTAACTCACCGGATATCTTTCTGGAAAATGTTAAAAAGGCAATTACAAATAAAACAAAAGTGATTACTGTTTCTGCAGTGCATTGCTGCACTGGAATGCCGCTTCCGATTAAAGACATTGCGGAAATATGCAATTATAAAAATATTGAGTTTATTATTGACGGAGCACAGGGAGCAGGCCATATTGATATTGATATGACAATACTTTTTCTTACAATTATTGTAGTAGGATTTAATCTTTTTAATATTTTTTCTCTGTATCCTTCTTTTAAGGATGTTGTTTTCTTTTAATTGTATAATACTATCTTATCGCCAATTTTAATATTAAACAATTTTTCGGCACTACTCATATTCGCAGCCAATTCGAGATAACCGGAACTCCCCCAAATAGCAATAGGCATTCCATTAGCTTCTTCTATATAAGTATTTTTAATTTCAGATAATTCTATATCTTTAGTTTTTACTTTTTTATAATTCTTCCCTTCGTTCATATGGATATTGGAAATACAGTTTCCAAAATTATCAATATAAACTATTTCACCTATAATATTTCCCGATGTATCTTTAAAGGATTCGTTTATTTTTATTGTCACAAGCTTATCAATAACTTCACCCATTTTCTCTATTCTGTGTCCATTTGCAAGATGTGCTGCAGCCGGTGCAAAAATATCACGGCCGTTAAAAGTATTACTTATACTGGGCAGAATAAATCTATTATTTGTAATTCTGTATGCTTTATATTCCTGTTTTAGTAATAATGTTAAAACACCATTATCAGGACATATAAAATATCTGCTGCCAATTTTCACTGCTGCAGGGAATCTCTTTGAACCAACTCCGGGATCTACAACAATAATATGTATTGAATTCTCCGGGAAATAAGTAATACAACCTGCAAGGAAAAATGCGCAATTAAAAATATTAAAAGTATCCAATTCATGAGAAAGATCAATTACTTTAGCATTCTTGCAGATACTATATATTACACCTTTCATAGCAGCTGCATATGAATCCTTTGCACCAAAGTCCGTTGTTAGTGTAATTAGCGGCCGTCTTTTCACAATAGTTTTTTCACAACAAATAGGTTCATATAAGCTTCCAGTAATAGTTAGTTTAAAATTTAAATGCTATTTTAAACTCAGGCCCTATTGCAAAAATAAACAATTCATTTGTATCTTCAACATCTTCACTTTTCAAATAGAGCATTTTATAATGAATATTAAAGTATAGATCCATAACTTTAAGCGGATAATAAAATCCCACTTCAGCATCGAGATCTACCTGCCATTGCCGCATACGTGTTACTTCCCAGTTCCACAATTTTAAGCCGGGAATGAATCCTCCGTATAATTCAGAATAAAAAATCATATCATTATCCAGGCCTTTTTCAAACCTCACACCATATATTGGTAATGGAAGCGGCTGTCTGTAATACGTCTCCCATGTTTCTCTTTTTAAAGTAGAACTTGACAGTTCACCATCTACATGAAACCTGACCAGATCCACATTAATTCCAAAAATCAGAAAAAATTTGAAATTATTCTGATTCCTGAATATAAGCAGCCTGTCATGTATACAAACACGGAAATACACCGAAGCATCTATACTGGCATCCGTACCCTGTATAAGTTCAGAACCATTATAATAAGAAGTTTCTTTTAATACCTGATGTCCCCGAAAAAAATATCTACCAAAGCTAAAACGCAGATTATTCCATTTTGGAAAACTATATCCGATCCATAAATCAAATGAATAATAATTACTCATGCCCAGGTCTTTACCTAATAAAAACCTTGTTCCTTCTGTATTCCATTCCCGTACTTGTGTCGTTCCACCCATTGCTAGAGCATTCCAGTATGAGATTTCAATAGAAAAACCTTTATAAGTATTATATCCTGAATTACTCTCTGCAAATAAAAGGTTAAAATTACAAAAACCTATTAACAAAACTAATACCAGAATACGTTTCATAAATTCCCTCCGGATTAGATATTTCTTAATAGAATATTACAAAAAGTTTCTTATTGAAAGAATTATTTTTATAAAATATCATTTTATTGCAGATTTATAAAATAAGTTACAGACCCGCTAACATTAGTTGTACTGTTAACTGCCTTAAACCGCCAGTTTCTTATTGCATTAATTACAGCAGTATCAACATCCGTATATCCACAGGATTCTTTTAAAGTAATACTTATTAAAAAACCCTGTGGTACTAAAGTAAATGAAACAACAACTCTTAAACTTAAGCCCTGTCTTGCGACCCAGTCTGGTAATATCGGATTTGCAAGTGACACGGCTACTCTGTTTTGAGCATCTTCCCAGGTTAATGCAATATCAGAATCACTAGGCTCTGTATCAGGCTGAGCGGCTGTATATTCTGGTTGTGTTTCAAGTATTTTATCCAACTCAGAAAGATTGCTTGTATCAAGTGCACTCTGCTCAGGTTCCTCCATTTTAACATCAGGTACATCTGTTACTTCTGATATTTCTTCTGAAAATTCTTTTTCAGTTTCCTCTACAGGTGTTACTGCAGGATTTTCTTCGGGAATAATGTGTTCCGGATTTTCTACCGGAGATATTACTTCTGTTTTATCCTGGCCCGGGGTTTCTGTATTTGTTGTCTCCTGAAGGTTTTTTTCCTTTGCAGTGTCCACTGTGACATCCTGCTCGCTTGCTATTACTTCATGTACATTTTCTTCTATTTCCGGAACAATCTCAGGATAGTCTTCCAGTTCTATATAAATAGGCCCTTTAAATTCTTCTACAGGTTCAATAATAATTTCCGGCAGGATTAGGACCAGAAATGCAAGAAGTAAAATGTGTATAAGTATGGTTATACAGGTACTTGCAACAAGCCTTTTAGCTAAAAGTTTATTTTCTTTATTCTGTGATTGCATGGAGGTTTTCATCACTTTGTCTTGTCTTAAAATTTACTCCTTTTATTCCTGCATCTCTAAGAATATCTAAAACCTTTAGCATAAGAGAATAAGTAACTTTCTCATCCCCTTCTATTACAATAGTGCTAATACTTTCCTGCTCTGTAAGGGAAGTAAAAACATTTCGCAATTCTATAAGATTATACTGCTGTTTATTTAAGTATAATTCATCTTCAGAAATTACGGTAACTACCATCTTGGTCATAGCAACAGGTTCGGAAGATGTAGATTCCGGATAAACTATCGGTATGCCCGGTGTTACTAAAATAGTTGTAGAAACCATAAAATAAATTACCAGCTGAAAAACAATATCAATCATAGGGATAAGGTTTACATCTTTTTTAGTAGTTAGCTTTCTTCTAAACTTCATAATCCCTCCCTTTATGATTCACCATTATGGCCTAAAAGAAGAACAAGTGCATTCGCTTTGTTTTCTAATCTTAGAATAATGTGATTTACTTTATTTACAAGATAATTATAAAAAATTAATGCAGGAATAGATACGATAAGGCCTGCCGCAGTAGTTATTAAAGCTTCGGAAATTCCACTTGCAAGCATACCAGGTTCTCCGATTGCTTCTGTAAAATTGCCAAGTACCTGAAAAGCATCGATGTTTCCTAAAACTGTTCCAAGCAAACCTAATAGAGGCGCTATACTGGCAATTGTTCCGAGTGCAGAAATAAAACGTTCCAGTTTAGGTACTTCAAGATTAGCAGCATCTAAAATTGCTTCCTTAACTACCCTTTGTTCATACTTTCTGTGTTCTATCCCTGCTTTCATTAGATTTGTTATGGGAGAAGGATTATTTTCACATATAGACAATGCTTCATCATAATGTCCTTTTTCTAAAGTAATTTTTAAACGTGAAATCATTTTATATTCATCTACTCTTATTCTCTTAAAGTAGATAAATCTTTCAATTATTATAATAACTGCAATAACTGAACAAAGAAGTATAAAAGGCATTACATACCCGCCTTTTAAAAGTAGTTCTAACATTTCCTCTCTCCTTCGATATTAAAACTTAATTTGTATTTTTAGAGTTCCAAGAAAACCGGGTGTAATAAACGGTTCTCTGCTAAACCGGTATTCATCAAACACAGGATTAAGTATATCATTAAATTCACAAATTATCCGTGCAAAATCAGCAATCTGCACATAAGCATTAAAATCCAATATAGGCCTTAAAGGCAAATCTATAAAATCCGTAATTACACCAGCGGTTATAATCATGCCATACCTGTCCTGTTTCTGAGCTAATGCAGTTTCCAGTGAAAACTCACCGGAAGCAGAAAGATCCGGTTCCCACAGCATAATGTTTTTATTAATAAAAGTTAAAGAAAGAACTTTTGGCGCCTGCCAGGATAATTTAACTTCAGTATCGAGTTCGACAACATCGTCTTTAAAAACAACCGGGAATAATCCTGTAGTACTGTTTAGAGTATCATCTAACTGAGGCATGTTATTATGAAAAAGCAATTCCTGCTTTAATGAAATTGTAAATTGATTTTGAAGATTAAACTGTACTTGCAGCGCTGTAAAAAAGCCGTGGTTGTCCTGAAATTCGAAAGGCATATCAGAATATATATACTCAGATAAAATAGTATTTAAATCTATGTATTTTATAAAATAACCACCCCTAATTTTGAATGAGAAATAATCCAATGGTGTACCCCAGAAACTTGCTTCAAATGGAATAAGAACAGGCAGTTGTTTACTGTAAAAATATGATGCTTCTGCTCCAATATTGAGCCAATGCGGCAGTTCTATAGAAATAGAGGCCCCTGCAAGTATTCTATGAAGAAGCATATCTTCGTTTCCAAAAATATTTCTGAATTTATATTGTGCATTAAAACCAAATAGTACTTTACTTTTCTGAAAGTCCAGGCCAATTCCTGTTCCGGCTATAATTTCTGCAGGCGGATAATCAACATTATAATTCGGTGATGCAGAACCAGTTAAAAGAAAAGTAGAATAATCTGCAAATATAGAACCGTTAAAATGGAAATTACCGGTAGGATTTAATATGAAATTATTTATACTGGAAAAAGTTCTTGATATTTTGGAATAATAATCACCCAGACCCTGAAGACCATGCTCAAGTTCCAGATAATTTAAAGTATTTTCTATCTGAAGATTAGATATTTTATATTTTATACTTGCCTTTAGTAATTCTTCCCGAAAACTAAAACCTGTTCCCGATTCCTTAAATGAAAATCCGTCCAGAGTCTCATGATTAAAAAACAAAGAGTAACGCGGAAGCTCCCCAATCTTGTTTATCTGAATTTGACTAAGCAGATGGTTTACGTTCCCTCCACCCAATACTGATTCTACAAAAAGTGATGGGGCACTTTCATCTTCTCCATGTTCCTGCTCTAAAAGGTTAAAGTCTATTGTAGGTTCTTTGACTTGAAGTATTTCTTCCGGAAGAGGGACATCTCTTTCTATAGGTAAAGCCCATTCATCTTCCGGAAGTTCTGCAATAATTAGATCTATACTTAAATCTTCAATTTCCATGATAACAGACGGAATTACAATATCAGGGTCTTGTGGTTCTAAAGTATCTTCAGCACCCGTATTAAAAATAACAAAAGTAAATAATAGTATTAAAAAAATATTTTTAAAATACACCATAAAATATGCGTTTATATATTTAAAAAATGATTTTATTCTTTCCATTATTCAAGTCCCTCCAGCAATTTACGCGCTTCTATTGTCCATTGCGAATTTGGAAAGTTCTGTTCGAGCCTTAAAACAAGTGCCCGGACATCATTATTCATTCCAGCATATTTCATCATTTCGGCTGCACGAAAAAGCGAAGATGCAATAATATCCCTGTCGGCAGGATTAATTACTGCAGCCTTTAAGAATTCATTTCCTGCAAGTATATACTCTTCATTTCTAAAATAATATTCCCCAATCAGGTATTGTGCCTGTGCACGCGTTTCTTCGTCTTCTGAAACAGCGATTACATCCTCGAGCAGACTGTATGCAAGGTAAAGTTTTCCTGTGTCGTTCAGATAAACTCTCGAAAGTTCGATCATAGCCTCACGGCCTGTTTTTGTTGCCGTGCTGTTGTTTCGTTCTATTAAAGCAGTAAGTTCTGCTTCTATATCACTTAAACCTAAAATTAAATATTTTAATTCAGAAACCTTATACGTTATGTTATATGCTTCCGCTTCTTCCGGATATAGCGATATAAGTTCTGTATATATCTCTAATGCATTTGAATAATCTTTATAAGATATATATATTTCTGCAATTCTCTGAACTGTATCTATATAATACGGGCTTTCCTTATAATCCATAATAAGCATTTCCCATACAAGCAAAGTATTTAATTCTTCATCCAAAGATGCACTTGCAAGCCCGCTCCAGTACAAGGATGCATCTGTAAATTGTCCGCCTTCATACTTTAATCTGTAATCGAAAAACGCATTTACAGCATCATCATAGGAACCGTTCATAAAGTAGAGTTCGCCAATCTTATAGTATGCGGATTCTACAAGTGAACTGTCTTTATATTCATATACTAATTCGTTTAATGCATTTACAGCGCCGGTAATGTCCCCCTCTTCAGAAATGATTACAGCATAATCATATAGCGCATCATCTGCAAATGAGGATGGAGAATTATAGATTTGAGCTAAAAGTGTTTTTGCTTCCTCCGGTCTGTCTGTATTTATATAACACTTTGCAGCAAGAAATATTGATTTATCTGTAAGTCCGGATGCATCTATTTTATTGGATACTATAGATTGCTCTGCAAGTTCTGTAAACTCAACTAATGCATTACTGTAATCTCCCCTTGTATAGTTACACCAACCAATTAAATAAATAGACATAGGTGCCAACTCATGTTCGGGATATTCATTTTTAAAATTTGTAAAAGCGGAAATTGCTTCCGGATAAAGGTTTAACCTGTAAAGTGCCCATGCTTTGTAATAATTAGAATATGGAAGAATTATATTGAGCCCTGTAGATTCTGCTGCTTCTTTAGTAATTTGAGATAAAGAACTTAAAGCTTCTCCATAGGATTTTTCTGAAATTAAAGACAGTCCTTTTAAATATGAAACCAATAAAAATGCATAAGGATCCTGATACTGCAGTCCGGGATATTCTTCTTCTAACGAAGCAGATTCTTCTAATATTGAATCATAAAGATTTTGAGTAAAGTATAATTTTAACAATTCTGTTCTTGCCTTAATGTCTTCCGGAAAGGTAGTAATGTATTCCTGTAATGCCTCTTCCGCTTTATCATAATTATATAGTGACTTATAAATCTGCCACTGCATTATTAGAAATTGTTTATAATAATTATCCAGATCGAGCCTTATATTTGTAGAATACTCCTCTAAAACCTCCTCTATAATTACGAGTGATTTATTAGTGTATCCTGATTTATAATATGAAAATGCAAGGAAATATGAAACTTCGAAATATCTATTTGAATCCGGATTGTTTTCCAGAAACTGCTCATAATAAATTATTGCATTTTCATAACTATTATCCATAAAATAAGTATCACCAAGCCGCATTATTATTGCTCCGGTAATGTCTCCTATACTGTTAATAGCTTCTTCTAAAATCTGTCTTGCTTGCTCCGGCTGTTCATTTTTAATCTGCACTTCGGAAAGATAAATAGGCACAGATGAACTTATACTTACCTGCTCACGCTTTTCCCAGGCTTTATTAAGGAAATAAGAACTAAGCTCATACTTGCCTCTTTTATAGCTTTCTATGCCAACATGAATCCACAGATCTACAAGTTCTTCCTCATTACCGGAAAATCTCTGCTCTGCATCTTCTAATATGTCCTCCATCCTATCAAAATCTTCACTAATCTGTGCGTACAGAAAATTTCTTCTGTAAGCAATAAGCGCCATTTCATCAGAACTCGTATCTATAATAGACAAATATATTAAATGGGCCTCATCCAGCCTATCAAGCTGCCATAACGCTTCTGCTTTATACAGGTAGCATTTATTTTTAAGGTCTTCTGAAAAATCATCCGGAGGATTTGCATTTAGATGTTCTACAGCTTCTATAAATAATTCCTGCTTTAAGTATATATACGAAAGAAGAACAACGCCGTACGGATATTGTTCCGAATCTGTGTAATCATCCAAAAGCATATTAATAGTGTTTGCAGCTTCTTCATAATCTGTTAAAAATACTTCACCAAGGGTCTTATAAATCAAGCTATTTATAGTAAATTCTCTATTTCCCGAGCTTAGTAAAAAGGAATTAAAACTGTCTACAGAGCGGATAAAATCCTTTAATTGATATAAACTTAAACCGGCCCAGTAATGAATGTAATTTAGATAACGTGTAGAACGGTACCTTGTTTCTATCCGTGAAAATAATTCGAGAGCTTCATCATATCTTTTTAAATTGTATAAACAAACAGCCTTTCTGTACTGCACATCCGGAATCTGGTCGGAAAGAGGGTACATTGCTATAAACTCATCATATATATCCAGGGCAAGAAGATAATTTTCTGCAAGGTATCTTGATTCTGCTTCTCTAAAAAGTTCCCGCTCGGATGCAGATAGACCTGTGACTATAATAAGTAAATATAGAATAATTAATACTTTTAATAATATTTTTTTCATTATAGTATGGAAAGGTATATCAAAATATATGCGATTTCAACATTTTTTAAAGTATAATTTTAAAGTATAATATTGGTAGTATGAAAAATTATTAAAACCGCAGAGAATCGCAGAGGATGAGATAAGAGTTTTAATTAAGGAGTTAATTTATGAAAAAAAGTATAGGCTGGATTGGAACAGGCGTTATGGGAAAATCAATGTGCATGCATCTTTTAAATGCAGGATATAGTGTTTCTGTATTTAATAGAACAAAGGGAAAAGCAGCTGACTTGATTTCTTCCGGAGCAAACTGGTGCGAGAGCCCAAAAGAAACTGCTTTTAACAGCGATATTACCTTTACAATTGTAGGTTTTCCGGAGAATGTAGCAGAAGTTATACTTGGTGAAAATGGTGTTCTTGCAGGTTCTAAAGAGGGAAACATAATTGTAGATATGACAACTTCCGAACCCTCTTTAGCAGAAGAAATATATAATAAAGCACTGAAAAAAAGTGTTTTATGCCTTGATGCACCTGTTTCCGGAGGCGATACGGGAGCAAAAGAGGCAAAACTTGCTATAATGGCAGGTGGTGATAAAAAAACATACGATACTGTTTTTCCTCTGTTTGAAATTCTTGGAAAAAATATATCTTATATGGGCAAAGCAGGCTGCGGACAGCATACTAAAATGTGTAATCAGATACTAATTGCTTCTACTATGATTGGCGTTGTGGAATCATTAATTTATGGATACAAATCCGGGCTTAAGTTAGAAGAAATTATTGCTGTAATCGGTAAGGGAGCTGCTGGTTCATGGTCTATTAATAATATGGGCCCTAGAATATGCAGGAATGATTTTAATCCAGGCTTTTTTATTAAGCATTTTGTAAAAGATATGGGTATTGCCCTGGTAGAAGCAAAAAAAATGAAATTGAGCCTGCCGGGACTTGCTATGGCATATCAATTTTACTTATCTGCTGTGGCCATGGGCCTGGAAAATCTTGGTACTCAGGGTCTTTATAAAGTATTTGAGAAAATGAATGGGATTGGTTAAGAGTAGCTCTAATTCTGTGATCGGTGGTTTCTTATAATCAAAGTTTTGTCTATAAACATTGTTTTTAATTAGTTCCATATATAGAAATTCTAATAAAAATTCTTTTTTTATTTGAAATATTGATATTTATAATTATACTTTACAATGTAGCATATAAGTTATACTATATTTTTTTGAAAAACAGCAATACTATAATAGATAGCATAAGCAAAACTTTATATACAAGGCACAAGGTTGATAATTTATATTTTAGCTATTGCAGTGAAAGTGTAACATTTAACAAGAATGTCCGGGATACAACAGGACTTATTTTAAATCTGGTACAATTAAAATGCGGTGAAAAAACGGCCCCGATAATTGTATATTCTATGTCAATGCTAAATGTAAATTTAATTATATCTGTTAAAAACTTTTCAAATTTCCGTAGACTGAATGAAAAAGAATCCAGACAAATCTCTTTAAAACTAGCATTCGACAAAGAAAATTCTGCTGAACCCATAATATTTTTTCTGCCAGTTAAAATATCAGCTTCAAAAAATTACAATAGTGACAATATATTTTTACTGGTAGAATTTATTAGAAAACCGCCGGACACAATAATTATTATGCTCGGTGAATTAATTAAAATAAAAACTTTAAGTGATAAACGTGAAGACAAAAGAATACAGGTTAATAAACACACTATTAAGAAACTGCATTTTTCAACTACTTCCGGAATACTTGAACTAAATAATATAAAAAAGAAATGCCTGGTAAAGGATATTTCATTTACAGGAATGAAATTGATTGCAGCGGGAAATAAACAGGATTTCATTAACAAAAAAGTCTCTATTAAGCTTCAGTTTGCAGATAATATTGGTGTAAATTCAATTGATGGAACTATTGGACGAACAGATTTAATTGGTGAATCAAAGGATTTTGTAGCTTTGGGTGTATCCCTGGATAATAACACACTGCCATTCGATTATAAGAATATTATTGCAGACTTCCTATCCAGTAATGCTTAAATACTTTACAATAGAATAATAATAATTAAACTTTACAATTAGCACAAAGTCCGAAGTATTCCAGCCTGGAACCGGTTATTTCACGTGACTTTACCCAGGTAAGCCTTTTGTTTATATCAGGCACTTCTACTTCAAATGGAATGTCTTCTACAGAATCACATTTTGTGCATTTAAAATGTATATGCGGCATTATATTACTGTCAAAACGTTTCTGTCCTTCTGAATATTCAAGTTTTAAGATAATACCTGCTTCTGCAAGATTTTCCAGATTTCTGTAAACTGTTCCAAGGCTTATTTTGGGTACTCGCTTTTTAACCATTAAGTATAAATCATCTGCAGTTGGGTGACTTTTTACTTTTTTTAATTCCTCAAGAATAATACTGCGCTGTTTTGTATTTCGTACCATAATTCCCTCGATATTGATAATAATTACTAATTACATTTTATAATATTTTTATTAACATTTCAAGTGTATTTTAAAAAAAGCAACTTACGCTGTCGAAATAAAATTATTTAATATTTTAATTATCAGAAACTATTGAAAATCACATTTATTATTGCTATCTTTTATCGAGAAAGGCGGAATATAAAATAATATGTGGTTTTATTTCTAGTTTTTTAAACCCTTTAAATACGGGTATATGATCTAAATCTTAAGTATAGGAAGTAGTATGCGTTTTACCGATAAAGTGATTTTAGTTACGGGTTCTATTAGTGGCATTGGTCGTGTGACAGCTGAACGATTTGCAAGTGAGGGGGGAATTGTCATCGTTCATGGCCCTAACGAATCATCGGATCTGTCAGAATCTTTACAACTGGTTCAAGGATACCAACCTGCAAGTATTTCCATCGCCTGCGAACTCTCTGATTCATTTGCCATTCGTACTATGTTTGACAAAATTAAAGATCATTTTGGATTTCTTGATATTCTCATCAACAATGCTGCAACGCAAACCAGTGCTCCATTTCTTGAATTGCAGGAAGCCGATTGGGATCGAATCATGGCGGTAAATCTCAAAGCACCATTTTTATGCAGCCAACTTGCTGCACCATTAATGATAAAACAAGGCAGTGGAAAAATTATCAATGTAGGATCGGTACATGAATTTCAGACCCAACGCAATGCCATTCATTATAGCAGTGCAAAAGGTGGGTTGGTGATGTTAACAAAAAATATGGCACTGGAACTGGCAGATTATAATATTCAGGTAAATCAAGTTACACCTGGTGTGATTGCTACCGATTTAACCGATCCAGAGCGACAGAAACAATTTCTCACTGCGGTGCCCGCTGCACGTGTTGGGCAGCCATTTGAAATCGCCAGCACTATTTGTTATCTTGCATCATCAGAAGCCGATTATATTACGGGTAGGTCTTTTGTTGTAGACGGAGGATTAACCCTTGGTTTTTGTGCCAGCAGACCGGATCTTTAGAGACTATGATTGATATATAGAGTTACAATCGTATACAAATATTTCAACAGGAAGATAACTCAAAAAAGCCAGCAGAAAACAGAATAATTAATACTGCAACAGCATCTGATAATTCAATTTTATACAATGATATAGGTTTTAGAAGATCAACAACAAGCTCTCCGGATAATATTCTTTGTGATATTCTTGTATCTGTAAAATTCCATATGCATTGAAAAACAAATCCGACGCAGACAAAGTACCATACCATTTGTGTAACACTATATCCCATAATATAATCCGTATTATTATGAGCATAGAGTGTATTAAAAAGCAGTATATTAACAAGCATCTGTATAGGGACCAGAAAAAGAGTTAATAAAAATCCCCACTTGTAATATATCATTATTCTGAAATTCATTTTGATCATTTTGAAAAATAATTTCATGACAATAGTTTGTACATATTTTTATTATTTTGTAAATACTTGTAAGGTGTTATTTGGTAGTTTTGTTTTAAATTTTATAAAAAGTTACCTTTTCTCCATAGTGAGATAGTGCACCTTTAAGTATTTACTAATCTTCTTCATAATTTGAAATAAATCTTTATTAGAATCATGATCTTTAAGAGCTTTACTCTTTATTTCAAGATAAATTTTCTCACATAAATTAAAATAAATATTTTGTGCTTCCCAGATATCAACTTCTAATGAAAGGTCCTTTATTATTCCTAAAATTGTTTCTAAAGATTCATAAAGATGCATGTTATATGGAGAGTCCATACATCTTTCCATTAATGAAGTGATTCTTTTTTGGGCCAGGTATTCTAAAGTTGGCTTATCTATTTCGAATGAGAATTGTTTTATTTCTTTAAAAACCTTCAGGATTTCTTTGTTATCGATATTATCATCCTGAAAAATCTTACATAGTTTTATATTTGCAATATATTCTCCGGTCAGGTAAAACGATGTTGGAAGTGGGACTTTTAATTTTAACATAGTTTGCATAATCGAATAGTATTTTTCGTATAATTGATAAATAGAATCAGTAATATCTTTAACACCGTTTGTAAGGATTTTCTGAAAAATCTTTCTTTGTTCGCCTTTAAAAACATGATTAATAGTATAAGTGTTTTCATTAAAATGTTTATCTATTTTTAGTATGGTTTCCGAAATATCAATATTGTTAAATGCAGTTTCAATTTCTTTTCTTATGTTTATATATTTTTTGTTATTTATATTTTCTGAAACTCCAGCGTGTATATTATGATCGACTAAGTGTAATATTACATAAAAAAATATTTTTTTTTCCAGAGTTATATTAGAGGAAATTAATACCTTCCCTATTGATAATGTATGTATCCCCGCATGAAAAATATTAGTATCAATTTCTTTTGCAGAATAACAATAAATCTTATGCGTATTTTCTTCTTTATAAAACTGTTTGTTAAACCGTTTGTTAAACCGTTTGTTAAACAACGAAACAATCCCAAAATGAGCAGCAATTCTTTTTAGATCAATTTGTAATATTTTTATGTAATTATTATAAATCTGCTCACCATTTCCAAAACCAGATTTATTACTTATTGCTTTAGCCAGAATATTAACAAATTGAGTTTCTAAGTCTGCACCGGAAATCTTTTTTGCCAATTGTATTGCTCTTGCAGCATAAGATATTATTTGAATAGTTTCTATGCCGGATATATCATTAAAAAACCAGGCACAGCTAGTATACATAAGAAGTGCATACCTTTGCATTTCCATTAATTCGATTATTTTGATTTGTTGCTCTTCATCTAAAATTTTTAGTTTTTCCGGTTTTAAATGTTTGTTTATATAATTGATAATACTAGCTTTAGATCTGTTTAAAATTACATTGATATAATCGTTTCTTGCTTCCCATGGTTTTTTTAATAAACCTGATAATTCGTTTTCAAAAATAGGAATTAGCTTATTACTAAGCCAGTCTAAACTATCACGTAATGGTTTTCTCCAATTTTGATTGTAATGCGGTTTTCCACCCGAAAAACAACCACAATTATTCCGCCAACGTTCTACACCATGGACACAGCTCCATGACGAGTTTTCTTTAATTCTTACTTCATACATGGGTGGATATTTATCAAGAAATTCGCCGTAAATAGTTATTTTTGCATGGTTCTTGGATTCAATATAATAATAGCAAAAAGCTAATGCCATATCCCCAAAGCGATGGTGATGGCCGTAAGTTTCACCATCTGTAGCAACATTTATTAATTGTGGTTTTATTAAATCCCGATCAAATGCATCAAGTAATCTATGAGCAAATCTGCTTCCGTCATTAATAAGGCTTCCAAAACTAATGTCATGGGCAATTTTAGAATTGTAAAAAAACAATGCAATGCTCTTTCCCGAAGGAAGAATACATTTATAAGGGAATCTTGAATCAATTTTTCCGTTTTTAACGTCTGTCCAGTTTTCTGTACCTATTTCACGAACGTTATCGGCCTGATATTGTGATAGTATTGTAAACATAATACCGTGGTCTGCAAGAATTTCCAGAGTTTCCGTATCTACTGCAGTTTCGGAAAGCCACATGCCTTCTGGTTTTCGTTTAAAGCGCTGTTCAAAATCAATAATGCCCCATCTAACTTGCGTTATTTTATCTTTACGGCTTGCTAAAGGCATTATTATATGATTATACACTTGAGCAATAGCAGAGCCGTGTCCGGAAAATATTTTTTGGCTCATCTTATCTGCATCCAGAATAGAAGTATAAACTTTTGGTGCATGCACCTCCAGCCAACTTAAAAGAGTCGGGCCGAAATTAAAACTAATTTTTGTATAATTATTTATTAAGTCAATTATTCTTTTTTCAGAATCCAATATACGTGATTCCGCATTACATGCATAGCATTCTGTATTAATTCTCTCATTCCAATTATGAAAAGGATAAGCCTCGTCCTGTATTTCAATCGCCTCAAGCCAGGGATTTTCTCTTGGGGGCTGGTAAAAGTGACTGTGTATGCAAATATACCTATTCATTATACTTACCCAAAATGTTTTAACTTACTCATTTATTATTAATTCTATAGTAATATTAAATTCATCCTTAATTTTTGAAATTACAGTTAAAGCTATCCCCTGATACATTTCCATATAGCCCTGGTCCGTATTGGTATAAGTAACTATTGGATATTTAACAAATTGACAGGTATTTAAAGTATTAATCTCAAATTGCAGTTTATTGTCTGTGTCTACAGCCTTAAAATGTGAACCTTCATATTGGAAAGGCAGGTTTAAGGATTTTTCTTCTTCTGTATTAAATACATGTTGATTGCTAAACCACCTGGCATTTTTTATATCACCATTAAAATAAAAAGGAATATCAATTCCTATATTCAGGTTATTAATTATTCTATTTAAAGCCGGATATTCTTTTTTTGTATTCCCTTTCAAACTTCCATTAATAGTTAGAGTAATAACATTATTTTTTTGTTGTATTTCCTTGTTTATAAAACATGAAATGTTTTGTTTCGACAAAGTGTCTTTTATATATCCTTTGTAATCCATTTTAATTTTTGCGCTGCCGGCTTTCTTTTCCTGCGCTACAATGTCAAATTCGGCATTTACAAAATCTCCGTATTCATTATAAGTATCCGAAACAATTTGTTTTAATGCTGTTTTCTTATGTAAAAACCTTATACGAAACATACTTTTTTTATATCTGTCTATCATTACTTTATTAGTTTTTATACTATCCTTTTCATGATAAGCTTCATACCATCTTGTAATAGTATTTAAAAGATTATAAGATCTTGGTTTATAATCCAGTTCGAATATTGTACCGCCGTCATGAGGATTAACATAAAGATTAAGAATATTAGATTCTATTAGAATATTTGTTTTACTGTCTTTATTAAAGTCAAATGAAGAGATTGAAATATATGATTCTTTTTTCGAAAGGACCAAAATATTAATTTCATCTATAATTTTTTCTGCATTTATTAAATGAGTGTAAACAGAAAACCTTAAAAACTGTAAATATACTCCTCCGAACAGACCATGCCAATAGCAGTCATTGCACTGTGCTTTATAAATCTCGTCCCAGGCATTTTTAATTTTTCTTTTTATTTTTAATGCTATTTTTTTATTGTTTATTCTTTTTAACTGCTCTTCTGCTTTTATTACTTTTTCCCGTATATAAAGCATTTTTTTATGCATATTATTGGATTCCGGGTATTTTACTAAAAAATGTCTCCAGAATCCGCCTTTAAAAAATTGATATTTATTAGCTAATTTCGGATTATTTTTAATTTCATCTTTAATTTTTTTAAAATCAATCCTGATCTTTGATGGTAATACCCACTGCTCCATTTTGTCATAGCTTGAAGTAGGCAGATACACCAATCCTTTTGCCGGATACCTATCCATATATTCGGACAGGGTAATTGATTTAATCCATTTGTTTTCCGTAATTTTCTTAAGCAGTGTTGGAATAAAAGGCTTTCGTTTATCTCCTTTTAAATGTCCCTTAACGTAACAGATTTCATGTGTTTTTTGCCATACTCCCATTTTTTCGGCATCCGAAATAAAAAGGGCAATCCTGTCTCCGGTAGAATCAGATATTTTCTTTAAATAATCTATTGTGATATTAGTTGGTTTCCACGGTGCATAATATCTTAGTGGCTCATTTATCGGAAAAACTCTTATTGTTTTTGCATTATCTTCTGTATTATAAGAATAAAGGGTCTCCTTTTCTGTAATTCCAGTAGATCTGAAATGATTATCATCAACAATTACATAATTCAAACCTACCTCATTTAAAAAACATGGATAATTCGGTTCCCAAACCCTTTCGGATAACCAGGCACCTTTTACTTTAAGACCAAACTCTTTTTTAATAAGGGCGGACAATTTTCTCATCTGTGCAATTTTGTCGCGATCCGGAATTATTGCAAATATAGGTTCATAATAACCCCCGCCAATTATTTCGAGCTGGTTTCTTTTTGCCATATTCTTTAGTTTAGCAATAAAACCGGGCTTATTATTTAAAAACCATTCAAGCAAATTACCACTAAAATGCAAAGTAAATTTGATACCCGAGAATTTATATAAATTCTCAATCAAAGGGCTATATGACTTTTTATAACAATCTTCAAAAACAGAAGCTATATTATCCACAGGCTGATGAAAATGAAAAATCATTGGCAAATTAATTGTTTTACTATTGGTTTTGCTATTGGTTTTATTATTTATCTGACCATTCATTTTAATACTCGTTTTTAAACTACTAGATTAATTCCCTTTTACTAATTCTATCACTTATTATATATAAAAAGAATAATTATTTTAGTAAAATTTTCTTAATCCTTGCAAAATCATATATCAAGAACATATAATTTAATTGGTACCTTATATAAAAATATTATGCAAATAAAAATAGATGAAAATATTTTAAAACAAATATTTAACACCCCGTATTTTAAAAACTGGCTTTTATTAAAAAGGTGGTTCCGTGACAAATCCAGTTTATGCGAATTGGATTTTACAGTAACCAACTTATATTTTAAAATGATATTTAAAAATACCATTTTAGCCATAATAAAAATAAATAAGTCGAATTATACCAGGTCGTATTTTCTTCCTCTAATTTATTTTGAAGATATCCGGGATGTTCTTGAAAAAAGTGAAAGAAAAAAAAGAAATATTATCAGGCTTAGAGAAAATGCATTAATATGCAAGGGAAAAGAAGGCAATAACTTTACTTTTAATTTAATAGAAGCGGAGTATTGTCTGTTTTTCTGGAAAAATTTGCTTTTTAATAAAAATAATTTACAGACCTTTTCTAAATATTCAATAGAAATAAAAAATTATTCCGATGAAATAATGGTTAATAATGACTCAAAGAAAAATCAAATACTAAAAGATGCTGGATTATTTCCGCATCTGTATAAATTTAAACTTATACAGATGGGAGAAGGAGATACTACAAATCTTTTATTCAAATTAGAATTGATTAATAAAACTGATAAAAATAAAAAACATATGCTGTATGTCTTAAAATCATATAAAGAATTTTCTAAGAATATAGAACCATATAAGTTATTCCGACTAATGAAAAATAATTTTATAAATGCTCCCAGGCTTCACAATACAATTAGCATTCTTAAAAATGATATAATCACGATAATGGGGAATATTCAGAATCATGGTACTCTGGGCGAAATATACTGGAACGAATTAAATCTGGCTGTTGTAAAAAACCATAAAAATATAAAAAAATTGTTGAACAAAAGTACAGATAATAATAAAAAAAATAATTTAATTAATTTATATTGCAAAAAAAGTAACCAAATTTCTAAAGAGATAGGTTTTTATATTAATTATTTACATAAAGCATTAATTAATAAGGACAAAAAGAATCAGGACCGGGAAACTTTGGAAGCAAAAGATTATCTTAATAAATATACAAAAAAAATTAATTTAATAATCCTGAAGTTGAAGGATCATTTTAGTAGAGATGATAAAAAAATATTTTATGATTTATTCAAAATTAATAGTCTTTTAAAAGCAACAAAAGAAATTGTGAACAAATTATGTTCCGATTTTAATAAAACTGAAATTAATATTCAGCCGATTCATCAGGATTTACATGCAGGCCAGATTTTGTATAATAAAATAAAAAGTAAATATATCTATTATTTCACAGATTTTGAAGGGGACCCTCAGTTTAATATAAAAGAAAAAGAAGGGAAATATCCAACAGAAAAGGATTATGCCAGTTTTTTAAGATCCTTAAGTTATATTAAATTCAATACAATTATAAAATTAATAACTAAAAAAATTACAAAGAAAAGTACGGATATAGCTTCTATAAAATTATTATATTCCTTTTACTTTAATAATAATAATACTTTAACAACTATTTTTGAATTTGCGAATTACTGGGAAAGCAATATAACATCAAAAATATTAAATAATTTTAATTTAAATAAAGAATTAATAAAATATTTTACAATAGAAAGAATGCTGCGTGAACTAACATATGAATTTCTGTTTAGGCCGGATAATATAATAGTTCCGATACTTGGTTTAAAAGAAATTACAGAAATGAAGAATCCCGGAGCAAAGCTCTGAGGTATCTTCGTTCTGTAAGACAGTGGCCAGACCATATGCACGCTTGTGGTCAGCCTGCAGCCTTTTAGAATGAAGATACTTAGGAGCTCTGCACCTGGGTTATTCATTAAATATTGCAATCGATTGCATATTTTAGAGAATTGGAGAAAAAATGAACAGACTAAAAAGCAAAATGAAAAAAATGTTAAAATTATGTCGACACTCACATATTTCTTTGCATTTATATTTATCGGGATGGGATATAGTGTTATAGGCCCCAGTTTACCAATATTTGCTAAACAATATAATTGGGATATTGGTGCTCTGGGAATTATTTTTTCACTCAGGGCGGCTGGAGTAATGATAGGCTCACTTTTAGGTGCCCGCTTATTTGATTACTTTAAAGGTCATAAGGTTTTAGGGATCCTGGTAATACTTCTTGGCCTAAGCCTGATTTCTATTCCATTTATTGGAAGTATAGTGCTTTTATTTTCTATTTTTACTATTACTGGTATGTTTGAAACATCTATCGATGCTGGAGGAAATACTCTTCTACTATGTCTTCATAAAGAGAAATCTCCTCCTTATATGAATGCCCTTCATTTGGCTTTTGGTATTAGCGCATTTATAGCTCCGATACTTGTGGCCCTATCATTAAATTGGAAAGACAATCTAATTACAGCCTATATCCTCATATCAATTCCACTATTTCTTTTTATCCCATTTTTTAAGGTACCTTCTCCTAAGATTCAAAAATCGGAGCAGAAAAAGAAATCTATAAGCAACATAAAAAACATACTAATAATGTGTAGTTTTTTCTTTTTTTACGCAGGTTTAGAATCAGGTTTTGGCGGCTGGCTACCAGGTTATAGTATAAAACTCGGATACCTAACAGAAAATACTGCTCCATATTTAGCTTCGGTGTTCTTTTTTACCTTTACTCTTGGACGTTTAATTACAATACCATTATTAGCAAAAATAAAAATACAGAAATTATTATTAATTAATTGTGCTGCCACAATATTCTTTTTTGTAATAATTATTCTACCAACAGGGATAGTCGGTTTGTGGATCGGTGCTGGCGGAGTAGGATTAAGTTTAAGCAGTATGTTTCCTGGTATATTTTCCATGGCAGAAAGAAGACTCAATATTTCTGGAAAAATATCAGGTTATTTTATCGCTGGAGCAAGTTTTGGATTTATGACTGTATCCTGGATAATAGGCAAGTTTATTGAATCTGTCATGCGAATATTTCGATTATAATAGATTTCATCATAAAAATATTGATAATCCTGTATAGCTTTAAATTCATCATTAAAAATTAATTTGAGCATTCTATCCTCATCACCGCTTAAATAGGTATCGATATATTCACGAGCATATTCAACGTTTAAGAATGAAAGTGTGTAGTCAAGATAACCCACGCTATTTAACCCCATAATCATATTTAATTGAAAATCAAAAGTTTCCAGTTCCAAAATCTTTTTTTGTGTACCGGCAGCTTCTAAAAAATGAAAATCAATACCGAACTTCGAAGAATAACCCAAAGTACTATAAGGCAATGTTTTTATCATATTGGCTAAAAACCAGGGTTTATACCTTATATTAGCCTCCGGAGATTTCTGAAAAGTATTAAGGGTGTCGATTAATTTTTCAAAAAGGTCTTCTGAAATAAGAGTATCAATGGTTTGCCCGTCTTCTAAAATAGCATTAAGGATTATACCTACAGAGTTATACGGGAGGTTTCTGGATAATATATTCATTTCAACTACAAGATAACTGGAACGCTCAAAGGCCGCCTCTATATAATCCGGAAGAGGATAAAAATCCTCACGGCCAATGTGAAGCGAGACAAGTATAAAAACAGTACTGTCATGATCCTCAATCCAATAATAAAAAAAGGAGATTTTATCTGCTTTTAATTCAGATGAAGGCTGGGATTGTTGATTTCTTTGTGATGTAGGTGCATCATAATAAGTAAGATCTTCCTTAGCAGATTTACAGGAAAAAATAAATGTTAGAGTCAGCAGTAACAAAATATGTCTTTTCATATTATACCTGTAGAATCCACTATACAATTTTATTCCTCATTTATAAAAATATTAACAACATAGTAAACTTATCAAATAGAATATATTTGCACAACATAATTTCAATCAATAATAAAAAAATTATCATCCAGCCGCTGCTTTACAGAACGAAGATACCTCGGAGCTTTGCCCCGGGATTCTTCATTATTCTGCGCTTTATAAAAAAGAAAACAGTATTATTATTGCTAATTTATTTGCGTGTTGATAGGTATATTATAGAATAGTTTTATATTGAAAGTCAGTAAAACCTTTTTTAATCGTTAAGTATTTTGATCTCTACTCTTCTGTTCCTTTGCCGCCCTTCTTCTGTATCATTATCTGAAATAGGCTGGAAGGGGCCCATACCCTTCCATGTTATTTGTTCATTTTTCCAAATATCAAAAGACAATAAATAATTTCGTACAGCTTCTGCCCTTCTTTCTGAAAGCTCTTGAAGGCTTATAGTAGTGCCGTAATAAGCAGTATGGCCAACAATTAAAATGTTCGTAGCCGGATAATTTTTTAAAATATCCACAATTTTATTTAATTCATTTAACTCGGCGGGTAAAATCTCATGAGAATCCGGATTAAATTGAATACTCTCCAGTGTTATAGTAATGCCTTCGTTATCAGGAACAACATTAACATTTTCTATAAATTGGGTTTCTATTTTTTCCTGGATCTCTTTACTTATCTCTGACAGGTTTTCACTTAAGGCCTCTTTCAGGAGTTCATTATTAATAGTTTCATTACTTACTTCTTCCATAGCTTCATTATTTATTTCATTATTCTGATTATCTACCATTGTATCAATTGTATCAATTGTATCAGCAAAATCAGGTTCGTCTTCAAGGTTTAAATTTATGATATCCACAACCAGCGCAATTATAATAACAGCAACAATAAATAAAACTGAAAGAACAACAAATCTTTTATAATTTCCTGTTTGTTGTGTCTGTTGCTTTCCTTTTTCTGACTGTACATGTTTTTTCTTTTGTAATTGAGGGCTTTCCTGAATGTCAGTCGATTCTTTTTTATCTTTCTCTTCTAATATTGTTGATTTATTTTTGATTTTCGATAATGTTTCACTATTTTCATCTATTTCCGGAAGTTCTTTATTAGTATTTTCTTTATTTGAACTTTCATCTGTATGACCGGCACTTAAATCAATTGAATTGTGTACAACCGGTTCTTCAGTATTTTTATTTTCTTCATTTAAATAATTATTGGATATTACCGGTAATCCTTCTTCCATTAAAGAATCTTCTTTAATCGGTTCTATTTTTTCGGATTTAACTACTTTTTTTAAAGTCTGTTTTTCTGTTTCTTCTGATGCATCTTCTTTTTTTAAAGCCGGTTCATCTACTTCTTCCGATGCATCTCCTATTTTTAAAGCCGATTCTTCTACTTCTTCCGATATATCTTCTATTTTTTGCTTGTGCAAATCACTTTCAATAATATTTACTGACAATTTACTAAATATTTCCTGTACAACTTCTGTATCAAAATACAGAGCCATTACCAGAATGTTAAAAATAAGGTTCACTTTATTTTCTTTAATATAACAACCATAAAGAATTGGTTTAGGAATATAAAGATGTAGTTCTTTTTGAACATTCACTGAAAGTTTAGTTTTTCCAAAAACTTTTTCTGTAACTACAAAAGCCTGAAAATTCCCATTCTCTATTAGTATCATTTTACTGGTATCATTAAGCTCAAGTTTCTTTCCATAACATATTGCCAAATCAATAACCGGGATTATTTTATCTTCAAATAATGTTACACCAATTACAATGGAAGATTCTATCGGAAGTGTCTTTATTTCTGTAAATGAAATAATGGTACTTACTTCCATGTCCGGTATTGCGTGGCATGCTCCTAAAATAGAAAATTCAACAACAACTATTTCTTCTTTAAAAAGCTTTTGTTTAAATAAAGAACCTTCTTTATACTTTTTTAAAAATTGTTTATGAGATGTATTTGATGGCACATTAGAAAGAACACTCGCAAAATTTATTATGGGAATTATTTCGTTTGTTTGAATACTAGCCTGCTTTAGCCAGTTAGATTGAACAAGAAACGGAAGTTGCTTTAAATCATTTTCTTTACAGATGACTTCCTTTTTTTGTTTTAATTTAAGGTCATTTGAAATAAGAAAACCATAATTTTGGCCTTTTATATTATAAATAAGGATTCCATCTTCCTTTTGCTTCTTTTCCATAAATAAATAATCTGATAATTTAATTAATGGAATTACCTTTTCTTTATAAATTGTAATACCTTTTATATAAGAAGGCGTTAAAGGCAAATTACAAACCAAGTCAGGACATATAATTTCTTCCTCTAAATTTATTGAAGATACAGCAAAGATTTCATTATTACATTCAAAATTCTTCAATTTTGTTAAAATACTTCCATTTCCCTTATTTTTAAATATAATTTGAAATAACTCCGGTTTTATCCTACTGCTAAGAATATTATTAAAAAGCTCATTTACTTTTAGGATAGGGATAATTTCACTTTTTAATAATAAGCAATCATGAAATATTGGATGATTAAAATAATCCGGAAACTTTATAATGTCCGGATTATCAAGTTCTATTTCTTCCAAATATTCATTTCCAACAAAACCAATTAACTTTTCTGTTTTAGATAAAACTAATACTGAGAATGGTCCTTTATTGTTTATTAGAGTACCGCCAAGACAGCTTGAAAGATCTGCAAGATTAACAATATTATCTTCTAAAATACACATTATAGAAATTGATTTATTCATTAAAGGTATTTTATGGATTTTATTCGTATTCTTAATAGAAAGAATCTCATCTTTCCAAATGCCATATTTTACATTATTTAATTTTATTAGTAATATCTTTTTCACAATTAAACCATTTTTAAAAAGGATTGTTTTTTTAATTTGTCTATAAAAAGTGTAGTGTTATTGTATTTAAAAAACAAGAAAAATAGCCATTTATTTTTTAAATTCTGTCCTTCCGCATAATAAGTTATAATGGAAACACCCTTTCCTCTTTTTTCTAAGCAATTGTAAATATAGACTCCAATAAACTTTATTTTGTATAGAATTTAATTATATTAAAATTTCTTGACACGTGTACTTCTGGAATGTGAAAAATCAGGTATTTTAATTATTATAGACCTTCATTCTGCGCCTGGCGGCCGTACTACAAACGGATTTACGGAAAATAGAATGTTTATAGAAAAGGAGTACCAGGAAGAATTTATAGAGGTTTGGAAAATTATTGCAAGCCGTTACAAAGACAATAATAATGTATGGGCATACGATCTTGTAAATGAGCCTATTGATGATACTACAAGTATAGACTGCTTTGACTGGAATCGGCTGGCATGGGAAACATCAAAGCAGATCAGAGAAATAGATCCGGATACGGTTATTATTATCGAGTCAGCTATAGGCGGCGGCCCGGAAGGCTTCTTAAAACTCTACCCAATAGATGTATCAAACGTTATATATAGCGCACATATGTATATACCACTTGATTTTACACATCAGGGCATTTATGGTAAGACATGAATGTTGAATATCCAGGTGAATTAGATGGAATTTTCTGGGATAAGGAAAAACTTCGCATTGCTTTACAGCCAGTAAGAGATTTTCAATTGAAGTATAATGTTCATATTATATTTGGAGAGTTTTCTGCTATACGTGCTGCACCGAATAACAGCGCATACAGGTATATTTCTGATGTAATAGATATATTCGAAGAATATGAATGAGACTGGATATATCATACTTTTCGTGAGTGGCACGGTTGGAGTGTAGAGCATACATCAGATCCGGATGATTTAAATCCATCTATCACACCGACACGCAGGGAAAATTTACTCCGCAACTGGTTCGAGCAGAATTATTAAAATACTCCCGATTTAAAAACTTTCTCATACCCAGCTTTCACTATATCCTGTCCTTCTCTCACCGATCTTAAATTGAATCGTACTTTCATTTTGGATTAATTTAACATATGAATATAAAAAAAACTCAACATACGTATAGTAGTTATATTTTTAAATTTAAATAGTAAAAAAAATATTTTTAATATACTTGACATCTTTTTTCCTTGAAACTAAACTTAATCAAGTTAACCGGTTAACTTGATTAAAAAAAATACCTACAAACTTTATTTGTAAGGTATTCGTCTTACATAATAAACTAAAATGTATAACATTTTTAGTAAACATAAAAATAGGAGGATTTTAATGAAAAAGATTAGGTTCTTTAGTATATTGGTTGTAATTTTGTTATTATTCTTTTCATGCTCTGCACCTTTTTCTTCAAATGATAAAACCAAAGATGGTATAGATACAGATTTCACCGACACCCTTAAATTAATGGCTGCAAGTGGGACAAGCTTTACTGCTAATGTAATGGCACCATTACATGTTGATAATTGGACAAGTTTCGATAGTCAGCTTTTAACCGCAAAGAGTATGGGTGTTGATGCTGTAACGGTTGATGTATGGTGGGGAGATGTAGAGGCAGCCGGTGATCAAAGTTTTTCATGGGGATATTATGATACAATCTTCACCAAAATTCGTAATGCAGGGCTGGATATTATTCCTATAATGTCATTTCATCAGTGCGGTGAAAATGTTGGGGATACCTACACTAGCAATTTACCTTCCTGGATCTGGAATAAATATACAGGACTGGGAATCTCCGCAGATGATTTAAAGTATCAGAGTGAAACGGGTGCATACAGTTCGGAATATGTTGCTCTTTGGGCAGATGAATATGTAATTAGTGAATATATTGAGTTTATGTATGCCTTTGAATCTCGATATGCTTATATAGCATCCGATATTGCAGAATTGAATATAAGCGGTGGATCTGCTGGTGAACTTAGATACCCTTCATACAATTCACATGATTGGGGTGATTATCCAAACAGAGGAACTCTTCAAAGTTATGGTGATCTTGCCAGGGAAGATTTTCGGGACAAGATGATTTTAAAATATGGAAATCTTTCCGGAATAAACAGTGCATGGGGCACATCATTAGCCAATATTAATGAGGTAAATCCACCGTCCGATGCTAATTCGTTTTTCAATAATCATGATTATGAAAATACCCAATATGGTAAAGACTTTGTAGACTGGTATAACCAGTCACTTACAGATCATGGAAAACGAATGGTTACAGCTGCAATAGATGCCTTTGATAATGAGTTTAGCAATATTGATCTTTGAATGAAAATAGCTGGAATACACTGGATGATGGGACATCCGGATACACCAAGACTTGCAGAAATAACTGCCGGATTTATTCAAACAAGTGTAAACTATCAGAGCAGTTCTACCGGACACGGTTATAACAATATAATGAATGCCTTTATAAATCCAGCAAGACAGGTTAATCTACATTTTACATGCCTGGAGATGGGTAATCAAAACTGGAATCCGGCGTACTCTCGTGCAGAAGATCTTGTTTTTTGGGTTGCCGAAGCAGCAGATAATAAAGAAGTATCAATAAAAGGTGAAAATGCCCTTCCCGGTGAACTGGGTGGAAGTTTTGCATGGGACCAGATAGATAATGCGCTTGAATATGCTTCTTATATTGGCATAACCATATTACGAATAAGTGATGTAACAAATGGAGGCACAGGACAGAGCAGATATGAACAGCTTATA
>SDBV01000351.1_pt1 | contig 65507 bp, 52 predicted proteins | sample 2277081 | NCBI WGS metagenome assembly SDBV01 (sample SAMN10402039, study PRJNA504765) | marine sediment metagenome | isolation source: marine sediment core GS10_PC15, 223 cmbsf | place: Arctic Ocean: Southern Knipovich Ridge | collected 2010
CGCAAAAAAAGATCTGCAAAAAAAACCGAATTTTGTGTTTATCATGGCCGATGACCTGGGGTGGCGCGATGTGGCTTTTATGGGCAGCAAGTTCTACCATACGCCCAACCTTGACCGGCTGGCGGGCGAGGGCATGGTGTTCACGGATGCCTACGCCAACGCGCCCAACTGCGCGCCCACCCGCGCGTGCCTGCTCACAGGCCAGTACAGTCCACGCCACGGGGTGATTACGGTCAACAGCAGCGTGCGGGGAGAATCGTTCCGCAGGAAGCTTATTCCGATAGAGAACAAGCTGGAGCTAAGCCCGGATGCCGTCACAATTGCCGAGTTACTTGAAGATGCCGGTTACGCAACCGCCTCGGTGGGCAAGTGGCACCTTGGCGATGACCCCGAGACCGGTCCGAATAGCCAGGGGTTTGAGCTCAACGCGGGCGGCTATCACCTGGGCCACCCCAGAAGTTATTTCAGCCCGTACAGCAATCCGGCCCTTCCCGATGGCCCGCCGGGAGAGTACCTGGGAGACCGTCTGACAGATGAGGCTGTTGAGTTTATCGGCGCCAACCGCGAGCAGCCGTTTTTTCTCTACCTCCCGTTCTACAATGTCCACACGCCGATCCAGCCCAAGCCTGAATTGGTGGAGCGTTACCGCACGCGCACCCCCGATGGCGACCAGCGCAACCCCCAGTACGCGGCGATGGTGGAGGCGATGGATTCCTGCGTGGGCCGCGTGCTGGCTGCGCTCGATGAGTATGGGTTGACCGACAACACTGTCGTCTTTTTCTTCTCCGACAACGGTGGACACCGGAAGTTCACCGACAACAGCCCGCTGTACGGCGGCAAAGGCATGCTTCACGAGGGCGGAATCCGTGTGCCGCTGGTGGTGCGCGCACCCGGACGGACCGCGGCGGGTTCGCGCTGCGCCGTACCGGTGATCGGTGTGGATTTTCTGCCCACGATTCTGGAACTGGCAGGGGTCAAGCCGCGGCGCGGGCTGACACTCGACGGCGCAAGTATCACCTCGCTGCTCGATGGCGGGTCCGATCTGACCCGCCAGGGGATTTACTGGCACCTGCCGGTCTATTTTGAGAGCTGGAACTACCCCGATGCCCGTGATCCGCACTGGCGGCTGACCCCATCGGGAGCTGTCAGGGCCGGGCGCTGGAAACTGATCGAGCATTTCGAGGACTGGTCGGTGGAGCTTTACGACTTGGAGAGCGATATTGGCGAAACGCGCAACCTGGCCGGCTCGCACCCTGACCAGCGCGACCGCCTTCGCTCCCTGCTGCACCAGTGGCGCAAGGACGTTGGCGCACAGGTGCCGACCGAGCGCAATCCTGACTACGACCCATCACGGGCCGGCAATTAGAATTATCTCTTGAGTTCTCCGGGCGTGTTGCATACCGGGGTTGATATGCTTAAGATTGAGCGAGAGAGTTTACTTTTGACGGCCAAGCTGTTACTTTCGCCGCTGACCGGCGTTTGTTGTCCGGGAATTGAGCAATTAACGTAACGGATTGGAGAGCCAGGCAGATGTTCACGTTTCTAACTTCCGGCGAAAGCCATGGCAAGAGCCTGTGCGGAATTATCGACGGGTTCCCGGCGGGAGTGAGCGTGCGGGTGGAGCAGGTGGACTGCGATCTGGCCCGCCGTCAACTGGGCTACGGCCGCGGCGACAGAATGAAAATCGAGAAAGACCGGGCGGAAATTATCGCCGGAGTGCGCAGCGGCAAAACTCTGGGCAGCCCGATAGCTTTCCTGGTGCGTAACGACGACCATGTAAACTGGGAACACGTGATGAACGCGGCCGAGAACGATCCGGAGCAAGTGGCCGAAAAACTGGTCCTCAATCCCCGGCCCGGCCACGCGGACCTTACAGGAGTGCTCAAGTACGGTCACGAGGACGTGCGTAACGTGCTGGAGCGCGCCAGCGCCCGCGAGACCACGGCCCGTGTGGCTGTGGGCGCGTTCGCCAAGGCTTTCCTGGCCCATTTTGATATCAGTGTCACCAGCCACGTGATCGCGTTCGGCGGGATCGAGTCGGACCCCTGGACCACGGAGAGCGGAATAGCTCCCGCCCGGATCAGCGAACTTGCCGATAAGAGCGAGGTGCGCTGCCTGAGCCCCGATGGTAGCCGGAGGATGATCGAGCGGATCGAGCGGGCCAAACAGGAGAAGGACACGCTGGGTGGAATATTCGAGGTGGTGGTGGCCGGTGTGCCGCCCGGACTCGGCAGTTATACCCAGTGGAACAGGCGGCTGGATGCCCGGCTGGTGCACGCGCTGGTGAGTATCCCGGCGGTTAAGGGCGCCGAGGTGGGCACGGCGGTGGCCAACAGCGCCCTGCCCGGCAGCGAGGTCCACGATGAGATATTCAAGCGCGATAGCGACAAGCCCGTGCCCGGACGCCCGGATCATGTGGGGCCTTATATGCGTAAGACCAACCGCGCCGGTGGTATCGAGGGCGGGATGTCCAACGCCGAGCCGATTATCCTGCGTGCGTTCAAGAAACCGATTCCCACCGTGATGCAACCGTTGTGGACAGTGAATATCTCCAGTGGTGAGCCGGTAAAAGCCAGCACCGAGCGCAGTGATGTGGCCACGGTGCCGGCGGCCAGCGTGGTGGGCGAGGCGGTTGTGGCTATCGAGATAGCCGGTGCGTTTCTGGAGGAGTTCGGTGGCAGCGCGTTGGTGGATATCCGCGCCAATTACGAAAACTATCTTAAGAGGATCGGCTGAAAGTTGCCTTCGACCCGCTTGTTCCGCGGTAAACCGAATATTTCGCTGACCGGTTTCATGTTTACCGGCAAGAGCAGTGTCGGCAACAGGCTGGCTTACAGACTGGGCCTTGAATTAGTCGATCTCGATGAGTGGATAGCAAATGAAGCGGGCTGTTCGATCTCCGAAATTTTTGAGCGTGGCGGCGAGGCCGAGTTCAGAGAACTTGAACACCGCGTACTGAGCAGGGTAATAACCGTCCCCGGTAAAGTAATCTCCACCGGCGGCGGTGTGGTGCTTGATCCCCGCAACCGGGAACTTCTGCTGCGGCACAGTTGCGTGATCTGGCTGATCGCCTCGCCGGGGACCGTGCTGGAGCGTTTAGGTAATAGCAAGGGCAAACCCCGGCCGCTGCTGCAGGTGGATGACCCGGCCGCTAAGATCAGTGAACTGCTGGCCGGGCGGGAAAAATATTACGGCGAATGCAACATTCGTGTCAGCACCGATGGGCGGAATGTGCGGCAGGTCAACGAAGAGATAGTTTCATTACTGGAAGCCGGTAGTGAGAAAAAGGATGGGTAAGAGGATGCAGACAAATAGGTTAACAAACCTCAGCCGGATCGGACAACCGAATCAGGAGGCCCGGCGTGCAGAATAACGTAGAGGAAATTATCAGCTACATGAACGAGAATTTCAGCTCATACGAAATTTTCGAGCGTCAGGTGCGCCAGCTCACCCGGGAACTGATGGAACTCGGTTATACGCTGGAAGAGATCACACGGGGAATCAACGCCTACCTGGTGCAAATGGAGCCGGAGAGCAGCGACAAGCCCAGAGGCGCCAAACGTGCCAGGCGCCAGCGCACGTTCCGTGTGCTGGATACATCCGAGCGCCGCTATATCGGGCGGGACGCCTACGGCTACCTTTGCCTGTTGCGTGAGTTGGGACTGGTCAACCAGGAGGAAACCGAGGAGTTGATCAGCTATATCACCGGTAACAGGATCGAGGTCGACAACGGCGAACACCTTCAGGCGGTGATGATGGAATTGATGGTTGAGCCGGAATACGACGGGGACTATGACGAGGCTGACGACCGGGTGCAGTTTTCCAGCGGCGCGTTGTGGCATACCCTTCGCAAACGGCTCAACTGAGTGCTGATCGCCCATTGGGAGGCACTTTTCAGCAGGTACCTGCTCCGTGTTGACAGGATCGTCCGCACAGCTTATTCATTATACTGCCGGCCCGCCACTGGTATGTCGGCGTTTTTCTTGAACGACTTCAGGCTGTTTATTTTGTTGGTATTCATCATAGATAAGGGAACGTGATGGGCAAGAATCTGGTAATAGTGGAATCCCCGGCCAAGGCCAAAACACTGGGCCGTTATCTGGGCAAGGACTATACGGTCAAAGCGTCGATGGGTCATGTGATCGATCTGCCGGTAAAAGAGCTGGGCGTGGACCTGGACAACGAGTTTAACCCCACCTACCAGGTGATACACGGCAAAAGTAAGATTATCAACGAACTGAAAAAAGCGGCCAAGAACGCCGATGAAATTTACCTGGCTCCTGATCCGGACCGCGAGGGCGAGGCTATCGCCTGGCATCTGGCCAGCGTGCTGCCCAAGGCGGACAAGCGCATTCACCGGGTGATGTTCAACGAGATCACAAAAACGGCGGTGCTGGAGGCGATGGCATCTCCCCAGGAGCTGAACCGCAACCTGTTCGAGGCCCAGCAGGCCCGTCGTATCCTGGACCGGCTGGTGGGCTACAAAATAAGCCCCCTGCTCTGGAAACGTGTCCGTAGCGGCCTCAGCGCCGGGCGGGTCCAGTCGGTGGCGGTACGGATTGTCTGTGAGCGCGAGGAGGAAATCCGCCGCTACGAGCAGAAAGAGTACTGGAGTATCCTGGCCTCCCTGCTCACCGGTGGTCAGGACTCACTGGAGGCTAGATTATGGTCGGTGGACGGCAAGAGGGTGGTTACCCGTCCCGATGAGGAAACCGAGCGCAAGGACCGCTTCTGGATTGACGAGGAAAAGATAGCCGAAGAGTTGGCCGGGGAACTTCGCCAGGCCGGCAGCGGACGGGTGGCCGAGGTGGAGCGCAAGCAGAAACGGCGCAATCCCCAGCCTCCGTTTATTACCAGTACCATGCAGCGCGAGGCCGCTGTCCGTTATGGCTGGCCCGCCCGCAAGACCATGCAGGTGGCCCAGGGACTCTACGAGGGTATTGAGCTGGGAGGCGAGGGCCCCACCGGCCTGATCACCTACATGCGTACCGATTCCACCCGCGTTGCCGAGAGTGCTATCGCTCAGGCGAGGGAGTTGATCGGGGAGGTATACGGTGAGAAATATCTTCCGGCCAAGCCCAACCGCTTTTCCGGCAAAAAGAAGGGCGGCAAGATTCAGGACGCCCACGAGGCGGTCCGTCCCACTGCCGTGGAACTTACGCCTGATGCGATGAAACGTTTTCTGAACCCGGACCAGCAGAAGCTTTATACCCTGGTCTGGTCCCGGTTCGTGTCCAGCCAGATGGCTCCGGCTATCTACGACCAGACAACGATTAATATCGAGACCGCTGACAGGTTTGTCCTGCGCGTTACGGGCAGTGTGATGAAGTTCCCGGGTTTTACCAGGGTTTATACCGAGAACCTGGAGAAGAGCGGTAGCGCTGAGATCGGCAACGGCGAGGAACGCATGTTGCCGAATATTGAGGTCGGCGAGGTGCTGGAGATGAAACAGGTCACTCCGCGTCAGCATTTTACCCAGCCGCCGCCGCGCTTTACGGAAAGCTCGCTGATCCGTGAGTTGGAATCCAACGGTATCGGCCGCCCGTCAACCTACGCTTCGATTATGAGCACGATAACGGACAAGGGCTACGTCCAGCGCCTCAAAGGCTCGCTGCGTCCCACCGACCTTGGATTTGCTGTAACCGGCCTGCTGGTGGAGCGTTTCCCCGGCATCCTCAACGTGCAGTTCACCGCGCGGATGGAGGGTATGCTCGACGAAGTGGAGGAGGGCCAGAAGGACTGGCACAAGCTGCTTGACGAGTTTTACCGTGATTTTGCACCGGCGCTGGAAGAAGCCAAAAAACAGCGCGGCAAGGTGGTGGTAGAGACCGAGGTGGACTGCGAAAAATGCGGCTCGAAAATGGTGATCCGCTGGAGCAAGCACGGCGCGTTTCTCGGTTGCTCGACGTGGCCGGAATGTGAGGGCACCAAGCAGTTCGAGCGCGATGAAGACGGAGAGATCAAGATTGTCGAGGAGCCCACAACCGAGATCAAGTGTAACAAGTGCGGTAGTCCGATGATCCAGAAGAAGGGCCGCTACGGGCCGTTCCTGGCCTGCTCCAACTACCCGGCCTGCTCCAATATCAAGCCGATAACCACCGGGGTTAAATGCCCGCGCGAGGGTTGTGGGGGAGAGCTGGCTGAAAAGCGCACCCGGAAGGGAAAGCTGTTTTTCGGCTGCGAAAAGTACCCCGACTGTGACTACGCCACCTGGGACCGTCCCCTTGATACGGCCTGTCCTGAGTGCGGCAAGAGACCGCTGTTCCAGAAGATTTTCCGTGGAGGCCGTTCGGGCGACGCTTACTGCGAGTCCTGCAAGGCCAAGTTCAAGATGGAAGAGATTACCGAGAGCACCGAGGGCGATGACGGAGTGGCCCAGAGCGCGTAAAAGTTTTTCCGGCACACTTCATGCACATATTTTACCAGGTTAATCTTAACTTCAATTAGGTTAAGCGATGCAAGAGAACCTGGAAAAATACCTTCGCCACCTGGCCGGACGGCGCAACTACTCAGCCCACACCGTGGCCGCCTATGGCCGTGACCTGCGGGAATTTATCGCCTTCCTTGAGGACTACCGTTCGGAGAAAAATCCCGCGCCCGGTGGCCTGGACAAGCTGGAGGTTCGCGCCTGGCTGGGCTGGCTGGCCCGCAAACGGCTGGCCAAGACCACTATCAACCGCAAGATGGCCTCGCTCAAAGGCTTCTGCCGCTGGCTTACCGGCAGCGGGGCCATGCAGTCCGACCCCACTTCCGCGCTTGTTTCGCTTAAAACCGAAAAACGCCGTCCGGAATATTTTACCGCCGAACAGGCTAATCGTTTGATAGAGTCTATCGATGGCGGCTCGCTTCGCGACCACACTACCCGTGCGGTTCTGGAACTGCTCTACAGCTCGGGGATTCGGCTCTCGGAGCTGGTGGGGCTTAAAATGGCGGGTTACAACGCCAGCCGGGGGATTGTGCGTGTTATGGGCAAGGGCGGCAAAGAGCGGCTGGTTCCTGTGGGGCGGAAAGCGGGAGAGGCGATAGCTCGTTATCTGCAAACACGTAAGCGGGAGCAGGGAGATTTTGCAGCGGCCGATCCTTTGTTCATCGGTAAGAACGGTAAAAAAATAAACCGCCGGCAGGTGCAGCGCCTGGTGGGCGAGGCCTGTGCCCGCGCCGGGGACTCACGAAGAGTGGGGCCTCATGCCCTGCGCCACAGTTTTGCCACCGGTATGCTGGAAGCCGGGGCCGATCTGCTCTCTATTGCCGAGATGCTGGGCCATGCCAGCCTGTCCACCACCCAGAAATACACCCACCTCACAGTGGACCGCCTGCGCCAGGTACACCGTCAGGCACACCCCCGCAGCGGAAGCTGATATTTTTACCGTTTCAGAATGCGGCACTCTCCGCTATCAAAGGTTTTAACCGGGCCGCAGCTACCGCGTCGCTGCTTTCCGCGAATTTTGGCGTGTTTTGCTGCTCATGCACCGAACACTTATATAACACGCGGAAAGCAGAAAACGTTCAGCAAAACCTCGGCCATAGTGACGCGTTATTTAGGTTTGTATTGCGTTAATGCGCAGAGCAAAGGTAATTAAATTTAAATGACGTTATTGATAAGATGGCCTGAATTTAGTACATTGGTTCTTTTCCCTGTTAATTTATCCTCTGCACAGGTGGATAGCACAATGGCAACTGACCCGGGAAACCGGATTCGCAGCACCACAATTCTGGCGGTGCGCAAGGACGGGAAAGTGGCCCTGGGCGGTGACGGCCAGGTGACTCTGGGTGATTCCATACTCAAGAGCGGAGCGACCAAGGTCCGTACTATTCAGGACGGCAAGGTGCTGGCCGGGTTCGCCGGCTCGGTGGCCGATGCCCTTACGTTGTTTGAGAAATTCGAGGCCAAGCTGAAAGACTACCCTTCCAACCTTCCGCGGGCCGCGGTGGAGCTGGCCAAGGAATGGCGTACTGATCGTTACCTCAGGCGGCTGGAGGCCCAGTTGGCCGTGGCGGACATCGAGCACAGCCTTCTGATCAGCGGCACTGGCGATGTGATCGAGCCGGACGACGGGGTGATGTCTATCGGCAGCGGCAGCACGATGGCGCTGGCAGCGGCCAGGGCTCTGGTGGCGCACAGCAGCCTGGAGTCGGGTGAGTTGGTACGCGCCGCGCTGGAGATTGCCGCGGATATTTGTATTTACACAAACAGGACTATCACTGTACTGGAGCTCTAGCTTCGGAGCAGGACTGGAAAAATGGAAGACAAGAAGAACGATAAAGATATGGCGCTGAACAATGAGGCCGAAGAAAAGGTTAAGGAATCTCAGGACGAGGAGTTCCTGATCGATCTCTCGGCCGAGCCCTCTCCGCGGCAGATTGTGGAGGAACTGGACCGCTACATAATAGGCCAGGCCAAGGCCAAGCGGAGTGTGGCGATAGCGCTGCGCAACCGCTGGCGCCGTCAGAATGTGGGCGAGGAGATGCGCGAGGAAATCCTGCCGAACAACATCATTATGATTGGCCCCACGGGAGTGGGTAAAACAGAGATTGCCCGCCGCCTGGCCCGTCTGGCCGGAGCGCCGTTTATCAAGGTGGAGGCCAGCAAGTTCACCGAGGTGGGCTATGTGGGGCGCGATGTGGAGTCGATGGTGCGTGAGTTGGTGGAACTCAGCGTGTCGATGGTGCGTGACGACCGTGAGGCTGATGTGGAGGAAGAGGCCACCCGCACTGCCACGGATCGGATCGTGGACCTGCTGCTGCCACCCGTGCCGGAGCGACAACGCGGCGAAAATCTGGCCGACAATCCCACGCAGGGTGGCCAGGTGTTCGAGGCCACGGTGGAAGAACTGGCGGTAGTTGGTGAGCCGCGGATAAAAGAAGTGCCGGAGAGCGATGAGCCTAGAGCGCGCCGTGAGCGGATGCGGGAGAAAATGCGCAAGAAGCTGGAAGCCGGGGAACTGGAGGACCGCAAGGTGGAAATAGAGTTCTCGGCCCGTGGTGTGCCGATTATGGACATGATGAGCATGCCGGGCATGGAGGACATGGATATCAACCTGGGCGAGATGCTGGAAGAGATGATGCCCCGCCGCAAGAAGAAGCGCGAAGTGAGCGTGTCCGAAGCGCGCCGGATCCTGATTGCCGAGGAAATCCAGAAACTGGTGGATATGGAAGATGTTATCGGTGAGGCGATTGACCGGGTGGAAATCTCGGGGATCATTTTCCTGGACGAGATCGATAAGATCGCCGGGCCCCCCAGTAAAAGTGGACCGGATATTAGCCGTGAGGGTGTGCAGCGTGATTTGCTGCCGATAGTCGAGGGCTCCAACGTACCTACCAAGTACGGTCTGGTGCGTACCGACCATATCCTGTTTATCTCCGCCGGCGCGTTTCATCAGACCAAGCCCACCGACCTGATCCCGGAACTTCAGGGACGGTTTCCGATCCGTGTGGAGCTGGAGCCGCTGGTCGAAAACGATTTTTACCGCATTCTGACAGAGCCGAAAAACGCGCTCGTGAGCCAGTACGTGGAGCTGTTGCGTACCGAGGGGGCGGAAGTTGATTTTGATGACGGTGCGGTACGCGAGGTGGCCCGCACCGCCTGGCTGCTGAACCAGAAGATGGAGAATATCGGCGCGCGAAGGTTGCACACGGTGATGTTCGCCCTGATGGAAGATTGGTTGTTCGAGCTGCCCGAGTGCGAGGAGAAGAAGATCTCGATCACGGAGCAGACCGTGATTGGTAAGCTGGAGAAACTGGTACAGGACGAGGACCTTCGCAAATATATCCTCTAAATCAGTTGCGATATTTTTTTTGTCCAACTAGCGCTGGAGAGACGGTTATGAAGAGGGATTTTATTTCTATCGACAATTTTTCTCCCGAAGAGCTGCGGGAGACAGTCCGGCTGGCTGCGAGATTGAAGAAGACGCGTAAAACTCCTCAGGAGATCAGGCCGCTGGTGGGCCGCTCGATGGCGATGATATTCGAAAAACCGAGCCTTCGCACACGGGTCACGTTCGAGCTGGCGATAGTCGAACTGGGCGGCCACGCCCTGGAAATCAATGCTGCGAGTGTCAAGCTGGGCGAGCGCGAGAGTGTTCCCGATGTAGGACGCAACCTGGAGCGCTGGGTAGATATTGTTATCGCCAGGGTATTTCGTAACGAGACCGTGCGGATGTTATCGAGCAGCATGCAGGTGCCGGTAATCAACGCCCTCTGCGATATCGAGCACCCCTGCCAGGCCATGGCTGATATTCTTACTGTTCAGGAACTCTCTGCTGGTATATTCCCAAATGTCAGCCTTGCGTATGTGGGCGACGGGAACAACGTCTGCCACTCGTTGATGTTGATCTGCGCCGCGCTGGGAGTCGATTTCCGCGTTTCCACCCCCGAGGGCTATGAGCCTGACAAGCATTTTATTGAGCGGGCAAACGAGTTGGCCGGAGTAAGTGGCGGTTCTTTAAGCCTGTTCAACGATCCCGCTAAGGCGGTTGAGGGCGCGGGTTTTGTTTATACGGATGTCTGGGCCAGCATGGGCCAGGAAGATGAGACCGAGCAGCGTCACAAGATTTTTATGGGCCACCAGGTCAACAGCGAACTGCTCTCCCATGCCGCCGATGATTGTTACGTGTTGCACTGCCTGCCCGCTCATCGGGGCGAGGAGATTACCGCCGAAGTGATCGACGGGCCGCGGGCCAGGGTGTTCGACCAGGCTGAAAACAGGTTGCACGCCCAGAAAGCGGTTATCCTCAAGCTGCTGGCTCCCGATATTGCCGCGGAATTCGTGGCCGGAGAGATTGCATGAGCGAGTTGAAAAAAACTCCACTCTTTGAGATGCACGTGGCCGGGGGAGGCAAAATAGTGCCGTTCGCAGGCTGGCGGATGCCGGTTTCGGTGGGCGGGATAATAGCGGAGCACGAGGCCGTGCGCAACGCGGCGGGTATGTTCGACGTTTCGCACATGGGCCGTTTCAGGCTCTCGGGCAGTGGTGCGGCCGCGGCGCTGGACTACCTGACCACAGGCCGTTGCAGTGGCCTGAAAGACGGGAAATTTCTCTACACGATGCTGCTCCGGAGCGACGGTGGGGTGATTGACGACTTGCTGGTGGGCCGCGAGAGCGACGATGCGTTCCTGATCGTGGTCAACGCGGCCAACGCGGACAAGGACTGGGAGCAGATGGAACGTATCCGCAAAAAGCTGGGCGGTTGCCAGTTGGAGAATCTGACAGGCGAGCTTGCGCTGGTGGCGTTGCAGGGACCGGATTCGCGAAAGATACTGAAGGCCCTGCTGCCACATGAAGACGCGGCCCGTCTGGAGAAGCTGGAATACTACTGGATGGACAGTTACGAGTTGCTGGGCGAGCAAACGGTGATCAGCCGCACCGGTTACACTGGCGAACTGGGTTATGAGATTTTTGTCCGTGCGCAGAGAGCGGCGGAGCTTTGGCAAAAGCTATTGGACGCCGGAGTGCTGCCCTGCGGCCTGGGCGCGCGGGATACTTTACGGCTGGAACTGGGCTATGCGCTCTACGGCCACGAGCTGGACAGCGAGCATACGCCATTGGAAGCCGGACTGGGCTGGACCGTGGACCTGACCAAGGAAGAATTTATCGGTAAAGCGGTGCTGGCCGGGCAGAAAGAGCAGGGGATCACCACCCGTCTTAGGGGTGTGATTACCTCCTCGCCCCGTCAGATACCCCGCCCCGGTTACGCTTTAAGCCACGATGGACATGAAATTGCCAGGCTGGTGAGCGGAGGCCCGGCGCCGAGCCTGGGAGCGGGGATCGGTATGGCGTACATTCCAGCTGAGCTGGCCGAACCTGGCACGAAACTTCGGATGGAACTTCGCAGAGACACGGTGGAAGTGGAAGTCGTACGTCCGCCGTTTTACCGCAAAGGGACAGTTAAGGCCTAGATTTGTTTAGTTAGCTAAAGCATGCAACGTAAGCGAGAAACCCGGTGGATTGACCACCGGGTTTCTCGTTTAGATGCCTTTGAGTCTTGATTCGCCAACGGAGAGAACGGACGGGGTTTATTTAAAACCAAGAAACGGAAACTGCAAGAAAGCGGGCCGGCACGGAGATTGCTTTTCGCCGCGCCCACAGGGGAACCCATCCCCAGTCGGCTTTGGCAATCTCCGTGCCGGCCCGCGCCCCGCCGTGCTCAATCATATACCTCGAACATCACCGCCTCTTCATCCCAGAACACGTTGACATTGTCGCGCGCCTCTATCAGCAGACGGTAGTTGCCGGGGATCAGTTCCGAGCTGTCGAGCAGGAACGATTCGGCCACCGGGCCATCGCCGGGGGGCGCTTCGCGGTCGAACTTGTGACGGATCTCCGCACCCTCTTTATCGCCGCCGAACGTGAGCATTCCAATCAGCGAACCGGTTATCCGGCCCAGGAAGCTGCGATCACCCTCGTAGCGGATAACATCCACATACTCCCGGTAGCTGCGCTTGCTCCCGGGGCCGCTGGCCAGGTTGTAGAATTCCAGATAGACCCGGATGCGCTCGCCGCGCTTGAAGCGGAACGAGGGCCGCGGGATAAAGCGGATGCCCTGGCGCTCGTGGGAGGGGCTGGCGTCATCGGGTGGGTCAAGGCCCAGCACGATTGCGCTCAGTTCCAGAAAGGTGCTGTCGAACGCGATCATGTCCAGGTCCCCGCGGCCGTTCCAGGTTTCCTCACCGGCGGCGAACCTGATTGCGTATTTGGCCTCGCCCGGCGGGTAGCTCAGGCTGTGGACCGCCACCCAGCGGTTGTCTTTCTCGCCGGGGATATGGAAAAAGCCGCTCTCATTGCGTTCCTGCTCCACCCAGAGCGTGTCGTAGGAGGCGGCCTCGGCGATAGTTGGAACCATGTTCTCCGGCAGGATTTCATCCTGGTAGATTTCGATTTCTATGCCATCCATACCCGGCGCGGCGAACTGGGCCACGTAGTAATCCATGCTCTCGTTGATCCCCGGAATGGCAAAACGTTGCCTGGCCATTGCTTTCTGCATATCGCCGGATGACGGAGGCGTGAGAGTTGGTACATCGCCGTGGGTGGGCGCATAACCAACGACACCGACGATAGAGAGCGGGCGGGAAATGAACTCCCCTACCAGCGGAAGCTGTTCGAAAACAAATGGTAAGCTATCGTAGTACCACACTTCGAATGGATTGCCGAGTTTACTGACAAATCGCTTCGCAATCGCATGCTTGATTTTTAAATTTTGGATAAGATGATGATTCTTGAAATTGTCCGGCGGGCCATAGCGCATGTAGAGCAATCCTCTATGGTCCAGCCCCGCCAGATAACCGCTGCTGAAAGATATTTTTTCAGAATGATGGTCGCTTACAGCGCCCTGGAAACCCATCAACCGGTTGGCATTCTCACTTTTATTGAACCTGTTGTGGGGTTGCTGGAGCCGGTAATTACGCTGTGCCACCGCCAGCCGGAAATAATGCTCCGCCAGCCTGAGGTTCAATGGGTTAATCTTTGCCGGGTTCACATTGGCCCAGAAATAATGCAGGAATTTTTGCAAAGTGCCGTCAGCCACTGCCTGCGTATACTTTTCTTCGTCATCCGGGATAAATATGGTGGAGGCGTCGGTAATCAGCCTGCCGAACCCGCCGGTCTGCCCGGCAAGGCTAACCGCCTGCCAGTAGAGACTCTGGAACGCCAGCGTGTCGAGAGTTTCCAGCTTGCAGCGGGCTGCCAGCAGATACTTCTCCGGATGGCTGAAATCCGGGTTGTTCTGTTCCAGTATCTCAAGTTCAACAAGAGCGGCCTGCGGACTTTCCACCAGGTAACGGTCCCAAGCTAACTCCAGGCGCCATGCTGCGCTATCGGGGTAAGATGCCAGGTACGTGCTCAGCAGTGCCGCCACCCGGCCAATTTCCGCGTCCGTGCGGTCTTCCACCAGCTCGCGCCAGATACGGTAGCTGTCCCGGTAGCCGAAATCCGTTTCCAGTAGCGTGAACAGGGCGCGCTTGGCCACCCGCACGTCGTCCGTGGTAGGCTCCCCGGCAAGCATGATCGTGGCCTTGGCATAGAGGGCCTCGGTGCTGTGTGAGTCCACCGCCAGCGCCTTGCGGAGATATTTCAGCGATTCAGCGCGGCGCTTAGCCAGGATTAAGTTGCACCAGGCCAGACCCGTGTAGGCGGAAATCCGCAGACTGTCTGACTCGGAGTACAACGCAGCCTGAAAATCCACGACCGCTTTGTTTTTATCCTCCAGTACAATGTACAGCCAGCCACGCTTTACCAGGGCGGAGTGATCAGCGGGATTTTGTGCCAGACGCGGGCCGATAGCCTCAACAGCGGAGGACGCCTCGTCCTGGGACAGCGCAGCCACCGCGTAACTGGCCGGAAGAGATGAGCTAAACAGGGATTGAGCGGTTACGGACAAAACGAAAAATACGATTACTGGTACAATGAGTATGTTGATTGAGCGGGCGCGATTTGGCATTATTCCCTCCGGTTCAGGATTTGGTAGGGATACAGCCACATGCTCTGTCTGTACTGACAACTCTATTATGAAGACAAGCTGTCTTGGGGGGTGAATAATTATATAATAATAATGATCGGTTGTCAATCAGAGGGAAGTAGTATTCCAGATGGGCCTCAAGGTGAGTACTGCTGGATTTCCTCCTGAATCTCCTTGGCCGCCATGTAGTCCTCATCGATCAGGACGAATATCTTACGGAAATATAGTTCCATCAGCTTGATTTTACTGGGGTCCTGGGTGGTGCTGATATTGTACATATTCACCACTTCGCGCATCAGGTAGCTGCCGCTGGTGATCTTTTTCAGATCGGCGAAAATACGTTCGGAGGGGCTGCCGGTCTCGGAGAGGAACATCAGCTCGCTCGATAACTCGGTGAGCAGTTGCTTGAACTCCTCGCGCGAGAGCTGTTTGTAGTTTTTATACGGCGACTCGTAGCTTTCGTGCTCGGGCAGCTTTATCTCGCGTTCCTTCTGGTTCATGAAATCCGCCACATAGAGTCTGCTATGGGCATCCAGCACCAGATGGGCCACTTCCAGCATTTCCTTGCGCTCAAGGTCGATAATATCGTAATCCAGGCCTTTCTCCAAATCGAAAGCGGCGTAGGCTTCCAGGAACTCACGCGTGGGCAGCGGGATCATCGTGCTGTAAAACTCGGGTTGGGGAAGGTTCTGGCTGCCGCCGCCACTCGTCTCCGGCAGGCCGGACTTGTTCTCCCCCGTCCCTTCGTCAGTTGATTCCTCCCCGCTTCTGAACATCTGACGGAAGCTGTCGAGAATCTGCTGGCTGACCTCGTCTTCCTCATCGGTGATCACTTCGTCGATTATCCGTGAGATTCGGCGGGGAAAGGAGCGCTTGATCTCCTCGATCTCCTGAAAATAGCGCTTGTAGAAGCGGGAGATCAGCCGGGAATGCTCACGCGGCACGTGCATCACCTGGATAATCAACTCCAGCAGGTCCAGTTCGCTCACCGCGCAGAACACGGCCAGTACGCTCATTTGCCCGGCCTCCTTGCCAAAGTCCCCAGGCTGCTTGAGGTCCATGAAAATCACCGCCCTGCCCTGAAGGCTTTCACTCTCTCCCCTTAAAAACCGCATCGGTTATTCTCCCCGCTGTTTAGCAATTTGATCCGCTTTGCTTGCAAACCTCCTAAAAGATATATACCGAATATCGCCCAGACAAGTAAATCTCCCCTCAACCGGCGGATTGGCAAACCGCGTATCCGGCTTTATATTAGTCGCAGGTCTAAATTTCATCAGGAGAGGCGATGGCGGCCAGGCGGCGGAACAGAGGAGCTGAAAATCAGGAGGCCAACCACGGAAGCGCCGGCGGTGGAGTGGTGTTAAAAGCCGTATTCTATCTGGTGCTGATAGCCGGATCAAGCCTGTTCCTGCCGGAGCAGTTCTACGATGGGTTCGAGACTCCCAAGCTGTTCGCGGTCCAGACCCTGCTGTGCCTGGCGCTGGCTGGATGGGCCCTCTGGTCGCTTGCGTTAAGGCGCACGGAAATTGATTTTTCGCTGCCGCGCCCGGCTCTGCCGCTGGTGGCCCTGTTCGTACTGGGTTGGGCCTCATTGCTCTGGAGTGGCAACCGCTGGCTGGCCGCCGAGAGAATGTTCCACTACTCGGCCCTGGCCTGGATGCTGTTTTTTGCCTGGTATCTTTACCGGGGCAAATCCGTGCGAGCGCCACTGCTGTTTGTGGCTGCTGTCGGATCGGTGCTGGCAGGCTGGGGTCTTCTGCTCGATGCGTATGTGCCATTGCGTGATTGGGTCTACCCTCATTATAAGGAAATCTGGGGCGGTGGCAGGGTGGTGGATCTCTACCGTCTGCTGACCTCCAACCAGGGCAATCCCAACTATCTGTTTCATCTGCTTACTTTAACCGTACCCCTTACGCTGGGCGCAGCGGTCCAGGCGCTAGCCCGCTGCGGATCGAAAGCCAGCAGGGGCGAGTTGCTCAAAAGCCTGCTGCTTACAGTGGGATTGCTGCTCCAACTGACCTGCTACACTTACGCGGCTAACCGTTCCGGTCTGGTGGCCACGGCAGGTGCCATTGGCGTGTTCGCGGCCGTGTTGCTGATTTTCAGAGCGGGAACAGTGGCCCGCGTGGCGCGTAAATATTGGAAACATGCGCTGCTCGTGCTCGTGCTGCTGACAGCTTCCGGCCTTGCGGCAGTAAAATTCACCCAACTTGGAAATGAGACTGCCGTCAAGGTTACGGCCGTTCTCGACAGTGGATGGGAGAACTGGCAGCGGCGGTTTGCCAATCTGCGCAGCACGGAAAATATCGATGTGTACTCGCGGGTGGTGTTTCTGGAAGCCGGAGCCGCGATGGCTGCCGACGATCCGTTGTTGGGTAAGGGGGTGGGCCAGTTCCGGACCCAGTTCCCGCGCTATAAAACCGAAAAGCACTGGGAGCGGTTCGGCTTGCTGCCACCGGTAATTACGCAATGGACGCTGATCCCTGAGCAGGCGCACAACGAGTACCTTCAGGTACTGCTTGAGCTTGGCGCGGCAGGGTTGCTGCTGTTTCTCACGTTCTGGATACTGGCCTGCCGGGCCGTAGTCAAGTTTTTGTGGCAAATTCGGCAGAATTCCTCGTTCTACCTTGTCCTGGGCGCCGCCTCGGGTCTGACAGGAGTTCTGGCCAACAGCCTGCTCACTTTCCCGTTGCAGACAGTTACCAGCGCCATGCTTGTCTGGACCACGGCGGGAATGCTGCTGGCCGCGGCCTGTTCGGGCCAGGTTGGCTGCCGGGTAACAAAGATAACAGCCGATCCGCGTAAACCGGCGCTGAAAGCATTGCTGGTGGTGCTGCTACTGGCGGCGGCGCTGGGCGGATGGGGGGCGTTCAGGGTTATGCGGGCGGAAAACCTGTTTTTCATGGCTCTCAAGCAGCACGCCCACGATTTGAAATACAGCATTCGCACCAACAGCCGGGCCGCGCGGATGCTGCCGGAGCGGTTCGAGATGCAGTTCGTCCAGGGTTGGCTAAGCCGTCTGGCCAACGACACCAGCGGGGCGAGAACTTATTTTGAGCGTTCTATCCAATCGGCTCCGTATTTCCCGCCCCCGTACCGTTTCCTGGCCGAATATTGTTTTATCAACAAAGATTATGCCGGAGCGGAGCGGATGATTCGCCGCTACGGGGAGCTCTATTCGCGGGGAATCGATAATCAGTACCACCTGATGCTGGGCCACACCGCTATTCGGGATACAACCCGCGACCGCCTGGCCGATGTCAGCGAACACTTTAGGGCCTCTAACGATCTGTCAGCCGGTTTTACACTGGCAGAGATTTTTTTTAACCGCCAACTGCCGGACTCCGCGGTAACAGTCTTGTTGCCGCATCGGAAAGGGATGAAGAAAAATCACAAGGACTTCAGCCGTATTTACTACCTGACTGCCGCAGCCGAACTGGCCGCCGGCGACACAGTGACCGCCCGCGCTGTCCTGGATACTCTGTTTATGGCCGAAAGAAGGCAAAAATACCAGCAATTTTTATTGAAGGGACCCTACGCTGATTCCGCACGAGAACTGCGCAGTCTTCTCCATAATAAGCGTTGATCCGCGTGTATTGCTCCTTGCAGCGCTGATTGCTCTGCCGCTACCATGCCCGGCGGCGGGTTTTCCAGATTCGGTGGCTGCCGCGCTGGCCAGGGCACAGGAGCATCTGATAACGCCGATGGATAATATCAGCTTGCCCGGCCGGCAGGGTGCGCGGATAACTTCAACCGGTGGCGGTCAAATTAACGGCAGTCTGCCGGATGCCGCACGGGCTGTTGCTCAGGACTGCGAAAAACTGTTGTGCAACAGGAGCGCGGAAAGTTTTCTGCGCTTTAGTGGTATGGACATACCGGCTCCTTTCCCGGTTGATTTTTCAAACTTGCGATTAAGCTGCATGGACTCTCTGCACAAGTACGTTCCGGGCGGCTTAGTAACCATTGCCCTGCTAGCTGAAACCAACACCGAGTTGCGCCGGGCGTTCGCCGCGCTGAGTGCCGCTGAGCGTGTGGAGCTAGGAAACCTTGTGCGTGGGTTCGAGTTCTGGCGCGACCAATGGCCCGGTTACCCGCTCCAGCGCATGCTGGAACTCTCCGGAAGAGTGGACCGGAAGCGTCTGGCCGATGCGGGCGCTCTAATGGCTCTCTGCGCGAGAACAATCCGCGAGTCTTTGCCGCTGCCTGGCGCAGCCCCCGCTGAAGTGCAAACTTATCATACGCCCTGGGGTGATATTGTGCTTGGTACGCCAGGCGATGATACCTACCACGGTCCGGCTGCTCTGCTGATAATCGATCCAGGGGGCGATGACAGCTATCATTTGCAGGGCGCAAACTGGCCGGCTGTGAATATGATAATCGATTCCGGGGGCGATGACAGTTACTGCTCCCCCGGCGGGTACGCGCTTGGCGGGGCGCTGATGGGTGTGTCGTGGCTGGAGGACTTCCGTGGCGATGATAGCTACTCATCCGGCCCGTTCTCGCAGGGGGCCGGAGCGTTGGGAGTGGGCGTGCTGATCGACCGGGAGGGGAATGACAGCTACCGGGGGGAGTACCTCTGTCAGGGAGCGTCATTCTTTGGTATCGGCGTGCTGATAGACATGGAGGGTGAAGATACCTATGGCGCTGATTTCGGGGCGCAGGGAGCGAATTTCGCCGCTGGAGAGGCTCTGCTGGCCGATCTTGGCGGCGATGATTTTTACCGTGCTGGTGGCCGTTTCCGTGACTGGCGCTCACGGGATGCCACCAAAAGTTTCGCCCAGGGCTGCGCCGCCGGTATCAGGCCTTTTACCCAGGGTGGCCGCGCTGTGCTGTTTGACCGCGAGGGCGAGGACTCGTTTGAGATAAGTTACCTGGGCCAGGGCGCAGGATACTGGGGAGGCTACGGCCTGCTGGTTTCAGGCGGGGGCGATGACAGCTACAGTGCCGAGCGCTACGCCCAGGGCTGCGGGCTGCATTTTGCACTCGGTGCGCTGGTGGATCTGAACGGGGAGGATAGCTACACTCTTGAGGGTGTGGGGCAGGGAGCGGGCGAGGACCGCGCCTGGGGAATTTTGCTGGAGGGCAGTGGTGACGATGTCTACAACAGTGTGCGGTTGGCCCGTGGCGCCGGAGGTGCCGGCGGGATTGGTCTGCTGCTGGAACTGGCGGGCGATGATACTTACCCCGCCGCCGGGCAGCTAACCGGCGGAGCGGGCAGCCGGACCTGGGAACTGCCGGGTTTGGGATTCATGTTTGAGATGAGTGGCGATGACAGCTACGGAGACGGTCATGCAGACGGACAACTCAAAGCCAACGGAGTGTGGGGTGCGCGGCTGGACTTTTTGCAGGGCAACTAGCTTAATGGCGCTTTTTATGCTGATCCATGCCCCAAGCGGCTATGCCGGGATCAGCCAGCTTGTGGAGCAAGCCTCTACACCAGAGGTCATGTTCGGCCAGCCCGCTGTTTACGACAGCCTGCTGACCCGGATCGCCGCCGGTGGGGAAAGCTCGGCGCGGCAACTGCTGGAGCATGCCGCTACGCCCTGGGCCTGGCGGTTCGAGGTGGTGCGCCAGGGCCTGAAACGGATAGGCGAGCCTGCCCGGCTGGTTATACTCGAAAGACTTGGGACCGGGAAACTGCCGGACGGCGAAACAGTGAAAAACCTGGTGCTGCTGGAGAAGCTGGGCCGTGCGGGCGATGAGGCTTCTCTGGCGGTTCACCTGAAATCTGGCGATGGAGGCAGGAAAATAACCGCCCTGCGTTGCCTGGCGGCGTTCGGTGAGCCGGAGAAATCGCTGGAGTTGGCGCTGCCTCTGCTGGCTGATGTTGATGAGAATGTGCGGCTGGCCGCCGTGTGGGCCGTGGGTGAACTGTGGAAAAGATATAAGCTCACCGATAAAAATACCGGACGGCTGGTTAAGGCCGTCCGGCTTTTGCTCGAAGACTCCATGCCGCAAATCAGGTTGACCGCCGCCGAATGCCTGAAGGCGCTGGGTTCGGCAGCCGAACCCTCGCTGCTGCGGTAACGCTGATTACTTGCCCAACTCTTTTTTGAGCAGGTCGTTGACTACTTTCGGGTTGGCTTTGCCCCGGGTGGCTTTCATCACCTGGCCCACGAAAAAACCGAACACCTTTTCCTTGCCTGCTTTGTACTGCTCCACCTGCGGCTGGTTGCCCGCCAGGATTTCCGCCACGATCTTTTGCAGCTCGCCCTCGTCGGAAATCTGCACCAGACCCCTGGCCTGCACTATTTCCCCAGCACTCTTGCCCGAGGAAATCATCTCCTCGAACACCTGCTTGGCTATTTTGCCGCTGATCGTACCCTTCTCCACCAGCGCGAACATTCCGGCCAACTGCTCCGGGCTGGCTCCCACCTGGTCGATCCCGATATTGCGCTCGCTCATCACGGCCATCACCTCGGCCATGATCCAGTTACCCACTTTTTTGGGCTCGGTGCCGATTGCCAGCTTAACAGTATTTTCAAAATAGTCGGCCACTTCTTTCTGGGCGGTCAGCACCCCGGCATCGTAGGCGGGCAGGCCGTACTGCTCGCCGAAGCGTTTCTCGCGCTGGGCGGGAAGCTCGGGCAGGCTCTGCCTTAGCTGCTCTATCTGCTCTTTAGCTATCACCAGCGGCAGCAGGTCGGGGTCGGGGAAATAGCGGTAATCGGTGGCCTCTTCCTTGGAGCGCATTGTGCGCACGGTCTGACGGTCGGCGTCCCAGAGCAGGGTTTCCTGCACTATCTTGCCGCCGGATTCAATCACGCTTATCTGGCGCTCCACCTCATAGGAGATCGCTTTTTCCACGTTACGGAAGCTGTTGAGGTTTTTTACCTCCGTGCGTGTGCCCAGTTTTTCCTGCCCGGCGGGCCGCACACTGATATTTGCGTCGCAGCGAAGGCTGCCCTCTTCCATGTTCCCGTCGCAGACCCCCAGATACAGCAGCACCTGGCGCAGGCGGGTAAGGTAACCGTAGGCTTCCTGTGCCGTGCGGATATCCGGTTCGCTGACAATCTCGATCAGCGGAGTGCCGCAGCGATTCAGATCGACCGCCGTGCCCGAGGAGCTTATCGTGTGGTTACTCTTGCCCGCGTCCTCTTCCATGTGAATCCTGGTCAGCCGGATTTCCCGCTCGCTGCCGTCCTCAAGACAGGCGGTTACCGAGCCGCCGGAGCTGAACGGTTTCTCGAACTGGCTGATCTGGTAGCCCTTGGGAAGGTCCGGGTAGAAATAGTTCTTGCGGGCGAAAATCGATTCCTCGTTGACCGTGCAGCCGAACGCCAGCGCGGTGCGCACAGCCATTTCCACGGCCTCGCGGTTGAGCACGGGCAGCGCGCCGGGAAGCCCCAGGCACACAGGGCAGGAGTGGCTGTTGGGTTCCTCGCCAAATTTTGTGCTGCAACGGCAGAATGTTTTGGTATTGGTCTTTAGCTGGGCGTGGACTTCCAGGCCCACCACTGTTTCCCATTTTGTCTCGCTCATCGCGCACCCCCTTCAATGCTCGCCGCCACCCTGAGCACGGTCTGCTCGTCAAAGTGCCTGCCGATTACCTGTGCGCCCACCGGTAAACCGTCCACCGCACCCGAAGGCACACTGACAGCAGGTACACCGGCCAGGTTGATTGTAACCGTGAAAATGTCCTGAAGGTACATGCTCACCGGGTCATCCACCAGCTCGCCGATCCTGAACGCGGGTGTGGGCGTGGTGGGGGTGAGCAGCACGTCCACCTTCTTGAACGCCTCGGTGAAATCGCGGGTGATCAGCGTGCGGACTTTCTGGGCCTTGAGGTAGTAGGCATCGTAGTAGCCGCTGCTGAGCACGTAGGTGCCCAGCATGATCCGCCGCTGCACCTCGGGGCCGAACCCCTCCGAGCGGCTGTTGCGGTACATTTCAAGCAGGTCGCCGGCTTTGCTGCTCCTGTGCCCGTAGCGGACCCCGTCGAAACGGGCCAGGTTGGCGGATGCCTCGGCGGTGGCCACGATATAATAGGCGGCGATAGCGTACTTTGTGTGCGGCATGCTGACCTCGACAATTTCAGCGCCGCTCTCACGAAGTTTCTCAACCTGCTCGTTCACCCTGGCCCGCACGTTTTTGTCGAGTTCTTCGGGAAAATATTCTTCTGGCAGACCCACCTTCAGCCCCTTCACGCCCCTGTCCAGGTCAGCGCCAAAATCGGGTACCGGCTGATCGGCGGATGTGGAGTCGCGCTGGTCGTGCCCGGCGATAACGCCAAGCAGCATGGCGGCATCCTGAACCGTGTGGGTCAGCGGGCCAATCTGGTCGAGGCTGGACCCGTAGGCCACCAGCCCGTAGCGGCTCACCCGGCCGTAGGTGGGTTTGAGTCCGACGACCCCGCAGAAAGCGGCGGGTTGACGGATCGAGCCGCCGGTGTCGCTGCCCAGGGCAAATGGTACGAGGTTGAGCGCCACCGCCGCCGTGCTGCCTCCGGAACTTCCGCCCGGCACACGGTCTTCCCGCACCGGACCCTTGACCGGCCCGAACGCGCTGTTCTCGTTGGAACTTCCCATGGCGAACTCGTCCATGTTGGCCTTGCCCAGCACGATCATCCCGGCCTCTTGCAGGCGCTCCACCACGTGAGCGTCGTAGGGGCTGACAAAATTGTGGAGGATTTTTGATCCGCAGGTGGTGGGCAGCTTGCCGCGCAGCACCATGTTGTCTTTGATTACCAGCGGCAGCCCGGCGGTGGCGGGCAGTTTTTCGCCTTTGGCGCGGGCGGCGTCAATCGCATCTGCCTCGGTCAGGGCCTCCTCCGCCCGCACACCGATCATGCAGTTGTGGCTGTCGGCCTCGATAGCGGCCAGGCATTGCTGGCAAAGGTCCCGCGCGGTTATTTCACCAGCGGAGAGTTTTTCCGCCAGGGTTGCCGCGCTCGATGTCAGTATTTCACTCAAAATCCGGCTCCGTTTGGTTGCTTGTTATTACACTGATAATTATTCTAAATTCGCTATGTCAAAAGCTTTAAATCCCCCCCTTTGTTAAAGGGGGGAGACAACCCCCGTCCTGATTTCATCGTGGACACCCCCTTTTCTAAGGGGGACTTGTTCACCCCTTAAGGCAAGGGAAATGCGGGAGGGTATCCATCTGCAAAATTACTCAATAACTTTGGGAACGATAAAGAACGTGCCCTCGGTTTTGGGCGCGTTGGCCAGCGCCTCGCTACGGTTGGCGAATTCTTTTACCCTGTCCGGCTGGAGCGGCGTTGATTTGCCCTCCAGGAACGAGTGGGGACTGACCCCTTCGGTGTCCACCTCTTTAAGCTGCTCCACGTAGGACAGCACCGCGTTCATGTCTTTGGTCATGCGGTCCACGTCATCCTTACCCAGCTCCAGCCGGGCCAGAGACGCGATCCGGGCGACCTCATCCTTGCTAACTGACACTTTTACTCCTTTGTATTTAATTCAATTCCTGCCTTAGAAGCTTTTGAGACAAGAAAATTTATAAATGTGGAACATGATACAAGCATGTATTTGGCATCTTCAAAATCTAGATTTGACTCCTGAAGCAATCCAAGTCCGTGCCTAATACCATCCGCATCACTTGTATACCCATAAAGTTTATCAAAGGAAGTTTTCAGTGCTTTATGGAGCTTTATTTTTCCTTCTTTTTCAATGATAGAAAGCGCTTTCCCCAAAGTAGCTGAGTCATCCTGTACAATTATCTTGCACAATGATTCGACAGCACACATTGACTCTTTTATTGAATTTCTAAAGTCAGGATTTTCTCTATCAAAAAGCAAATCAGATGCTTGCAGCAGATGATTTCTAACCGACTTTAAAGGAAAGTTTAATGCCTCCTCAATTGAAACAATCTCGGATTCTTCTGTTACTTCGGCAACTTGAAAAGATACAATCCTATATGCCGACACATGCTTTTCCAAGATTTTGTTTAGTGAACTGCTATAAGCCTCTTTGGTTTCCAGTAGATCATGACTGAACAGAAAATCGATTAAATCAAAAATTATGTACCATTCACATGAATTGAAAAATTCTTTAATCCTTGAGAAAGCATCATTTTTTTGATAAGTGATTGATTCAAGGGGCCAATTAAAAAAATCACGCCAAAGTGTTGTAGCCAGCCATTTTGAACGTGCATCATGGAATCCAACATTATCAAATTCACCAATAGCTGCCATATACAACTCATTCCAGAGTGCTGTTCTTAATCGGTTGTCTATGCTTTCCCTTTGCATTTTTTCACGGGCAGGTACATATCCTTGCCTCTCTGAAAATAGACTCATTTTATACCTCTTTCACTATCTGTGCCGAGTTGCTGCGGATTTTCTCAGCCGCCCCGGCGATATCTTCCATGTCATTTCTGTTGCCCAGCAACACGGCCTGGTACAGCCACATGCCTGTCTGGCCGCTGACTTTCTCGTTGTTGGGGCACTTGTTCTCGGCCCGCCACTTGTCCAGCCGCGCCTGGCCGAAAACATACTTGTAGTGTCTGCTGCTCAGTTTGCGTTCGATAAAGCCCTGCTCGTTGAGCGGCGGCATCCCGTAGCCCGTGCTGATAGTTGCAATGCCCTCTTGCGCCAGGGCATCGCGGAAACGGGCCTTGCTCATCCCGCTGAATTCCCTGCTGTCGAAATTCATCATGTACAGATGGTACCCGTGGCGTGTCTGGCCCTCGTAGCTGCGCGCGGCGGCTATCCCCGGAATACTATTCAGCAAAGAATCCAGGTAACGGCCATTTTGGTTGCGAAGTTCGGTCTGCTGCTCCAGGCGGCGCAACTGGCCGCAGAGGATAGCGCCCTGGAACTCTGTCATCCGATGGTTGCTGCCGGGGTTGGGGTAGCCGGACAGCGTGCTTGTCTGCGTGCCCGAGGGACGGCCATTGTTGGTGTAGCTGGCCACCATCTCCATCAGCGATATGTCGTTGCCGATCACCGCGCCGCCCTCGCCGGAGCAGAGGTTTTTCGATTCCTGAAAGCTGAAACAGCCCAGATCGCCGATACTGCCCAGCTTACGGTCGCGCCACTCGCCCATCCAGGCCTGGCAGGCGTCCTCCAGCACGGGGATACCGTGTTTTTTGCCGATCTCGATAATCCGGTCCATGTCGCAGGCTCCGCCGCCGATATGTACCGGCAGGATCGCTCTTGTACGCGGGGTGATCAGTTGCTCAATCTTTTCCGGGTCGATCATGTGCGTATCGGGGTCGATATCGGCGAAAACGGCCAATGCGCCAAGCTGAAAAACAACCTGGGCCGTGGCGACAAACGTGTAGGGCGAGGTGATCACCTCGTCTCCCGGACCCACCTCAAGTGCGTTGAGCGCGGTGTTTAGCGCGCAGGTGCCGCTGTTGGTGGCCACCGCCGATGGCACGCCCATCAACTCCGCGAACCGCTGCTCAAAAGTATTTACCCGCTCGTTGCCGATCCGGCACCAGCCCCGGCTGCGGAACGTGTCCAGCAGCAGGCGCTCGTCCTCGGAGTCGAACATGGGCCACGACGGGAACGGCTGTGTGCGAACCGGAGCGCCGCCCAGGATAGCGGGCTTGCTGGTTTTGGCTGCAAACACATACGGTGCGGCAAGCGAGCCGGCGGCCAGCGCGGCGGTGGAGCCGGCGATAAATTCCCTGCGTCCGATTTTTTTAGCGCTATCGCTCATTGCGGCCTCACTTGCGGAGGTAAGGGATGCTAAAACGGATTAGATGTTGCTTGCTAACAGGAATTTAAATTTGACTATTGCCCTTTGGCGAATACTCTTCAAAAACACACCCCCCTGTTTCCCCCTTGCAAAGGGAGTGTCCACGATGAAATCGGGACGGGAGTTGTTCTGTCATATAGTTATCAAACAGCTGCTAATATGCCGATCTAGCATGTCGCCTGAGCCAAAGCCAGGCTGTATTTACTCCTTCAACAGCCGCGCGAACCGGGGTACCAGTTTCTTGCTGAACCCGGAATCAAACCGCACAGTGACCCGGATATCGCCCATGCTCGTGATTACTTCCTGGATCGTGCCGCTGCCGAACGTGCCGTGCACCACCCGCTCGCCCTTGCGGTAGCCCGGTTCATCCACGCCGGGGTCCGGCACGAACGTGGGGCCGCTCTGTGAGGCCGCCGGACGCTGCTCGCCGTTAGATTTTGCCGTGCCACCGCTCCCGGCAGGGCCGAACAGGGGAGGCTGCGGACCGATTGGGCTGACTCCTCGTCCGCCACGGCCAAAAGTCTCCGCCTGACGGCGCGCGTAGGAACCGAACGAGCCTGCCTTGGATCGCAAGCTGGCCACGTTTTCCACCAGCTCGTCGGGGATATCGCGCAGGAACATGCTGGGACCACTGTCCACCAGGTCGCCGTAGCGCCTGCGGGTGGCCGCCCAACTCATGTACACCCGCTCCTTGGCGCGGGTAATACCCACGTAGAACAGGCGGCGTTCCTCCTCCAGCGCGTCACCATCGTCATCCTCCCAGGCGCGGGAAATGGGCAGCAAGTTTTCCTCCACCCCGGTGACAAACACGACCGGAAACTCAAGTCCCTTGGCATTGTGAAGGGTCATCAGGGTCAGGCAGTCATCGTTTTCTCTGTGGAAGTCGATCTCGGCGATCAGCGAGGTCTCGGCCAGCCAGGCCTCCAGACAGCTTACGCCTTCCTCGCCGCTGAAGCGTTCACTGAATTCCTCGGCTGCGTTAACAAGTTCCTGGATATTCTCGAGCCGTCCCTGGGCCTCGATCGTGTCCAGTTCCGAGAGGCTCTCCTGGTAACGGGTGCGGCGGATAAGTTCCTGGACCACCGTGGCGGCGCTCTGGGTGCGGGAGGTCTCGCGAAGGTCCTCGAACATGGTATGCAGCTCCATCACCTTGCCGGCCACCCTGCCGCCCAGGCCATCGGCCTGGTCCGCCTCGCCAAGCACATGGTATATCGATTCTCCCCGAGCTACGGCGAGCTGGTTAAGACGGCTCAGTGTTGCAGGGCCGATCCCGCGAGTGGGTACGTTGATAATCCGAAATAAGCTGGTGCTGTCCCGGGGGTTGACAATGACCTTGAGGTAGGCCATCAGGTCCTTGATCTCCTTGCGCTCGTAGAACCGCAGGCCGCCGATAATGACAACTTTCACCCCGTTGCGGTTGAACGCCTCTTCCAGCACGCGGCTCTGGGCGTTGGTGCGGTAGAGCACAGCCACCTCGCGCCAGGCCAGGCCCAGCTCATCGGTAACGCGGCGGGCGTGAGTTACCACCTGGTCGGCCTCATCGAGTTCGTTGGCGCACTGCAGAACAATGGCCTTGTCACCGTGGCCCTTCTCGGTCCAGAGTTTTTTGGGTTTGCGTCCGCGGTTACGTGTCACAACTGAGTTTGCCACATCGAGGATATTACCGCTGGAGCGGTAGTTCTGCTCCAGGCGCACCACCCTGGCTCCGGGGTAATTTTGATCGAATTCGAGGATGTTGCGTACCTCGGCGCCGCGCCAGCCATAGATCGACTGGTCATCATCGCCCACCACGCAAAGGTTTGCCGGATCACCGGTAAGCATACGGACCAGGGTGTACTGGGCGCGGTTGGTGTCCTGGAACTCGTCGATAAGGATATGCCTGAACTTGCGGCGGTAGCGTTCCAGCACCTCCGGCGCTTTGCGGAACAGCTCCGCCGGACGGACAATCAGGTCATCGAAATCCATGGCGTTGTTTGCTCGCAGCGCTCGTTCGTAGCGCTCGTAGATATCAGCTATACGGGCATCTTCGGGGTTGCGCCCGCCGCCGCCGCTGCGGACATCATCGGGAGTGCGGCAGTCATTTTTCCAGCGGCTGATTTTGTGGCGTATCTGGCGCGGCTTGAGCTTCTGGAAAGATTCGGGCAGTTCCTTGAGGATATTCTTCACCACCCGCTCGCCGTCGTCAGTATCGTAGATCGTGTAGTTCTGGTTGAAGCCCAGCAGATCGGCGTCGCGGCGGAGGATGCGGGCGAAAATACTGTGGAACGTGCCGATCCATAGCGCCGTGCCCTGGCCGAGCAGGCCCTGGACCCGCTCTTTCATCTCTCCGGCGGCCTTGTTGGTGAACGTGAGCGCCAGTATTTCCGAGGGCCGGGCGCCCATTTCTCTTACCAGCCAGGCGATCCGGCAGGTGAGCACACGGGTTTTTCCACTTCCGGCTCCGGCCAGCACCAGCATGGGGCCCTCGCCATGTGTAACCGCCTCGCGCTGGGGCGGATTGAGGTCTGTCAGTAAGTCCTGTCCAATCATGTCGTCTTTATCCACTCTTATTTCTGAATTTACCCTTGCTGTCGGCTGTAGGCAGCACAACCAGGAACACCGTACCCATGTCAGGCGAGCTATGAGTAACAACTATTTTTCCGCCGTGGTTCTCCTCGATAATTCTTTTTGTCAACGCCAGCCCCACGCCCCAGCCCTTTGCTTTGGTGGTTACGCCTGTGTCGAAAATGTGGCGGCGCACGTTGCTGGGGATGCCGGGCCCGTTATCCGAGAAAATGATATCCAACTCATTGCGCTCGGCGTCGTACATGGCCTCGATACGGATAATGCCGCCGCGTCCGGTGAGCGCGTCGATACTGTTCTTGATGATATTCTCGAACGCCCACTCCAGCAGGGTGGGGTTGCCCCGCACGGACGGCAACTCACCCAGCTCCACTATCAGATCTATTTTTTTACCGCGCTTAGGCAGGCGGGCGCGGAAGTAGCTCTCGGTACCGCGCAGAACTTCGGTCATGTCCAGACGGTCATAGCTGCTGCGCCTGCCAATCAGCTCGAAGCGGTTGGCCACCTTGCTCAGGCGCTCGATATCCTGGGCTATCCCGTCGATGATCTCTTTTTCCTGCCCGTCCACCTGGTCCACTGTTTCCAGGTCCACCGTACCGCGCAGGGCCCTGGCCTCGGAGAGTTTAATTTTCAGCAGCTCCAGCCAGCCGTGGAGGCTGGAAATCGGTGTGCCCAGCTGGTGGGCGCTCTCGCGGGCCATCCCGGCCCAGATCAGGCTTCTCTCGGTGCGGGCCTGACGGCGAAGAATCAAGAGGGCGATTACGACAAACACCATCAGCATCCCGCCCAGATAGAGCGGAATTGTGCGCAGGCGGGTGAGTGCCGGCGGGTCGCCGTAGTGGACCTCGAACGCCACTCCGAGCGCGCTGTTGAGAATCCTCATCGGCGGGTTCTGGCGGTCCATTTTGGCTATAATCGCCCTCACTCTGGCCAGAACCTCGGGATCCCTGGTATCGGTGTTTTCGGGCACGCCGATGGATTGCCAGTGCACGGGCGTGCCTGCGGAATCGGTGGTCACCATCGGGTTGTCGAACTCGCTGACCAGTTCGCGCAGCACGTCTACATCGTTGCCATACTGGACGAAAATATTAGTCAGTTCCGGGTCTTCCAGACCCAGACGCATATCGTAGGCGTTGACATAAAACTGGGCCACAGCCTTGCTGAGCGTGTCCTCATCCCGTTCCAGCTCGCGCACAAGGCTCTGGGTGTAGAGGAAATAGCCCATCAGCAACACGAAAGACACGGCTGTCAGCAGGACGAATGTCCAGAAGCTGAGCCTGGTGGGCAGGGTAAACATCGAGCGGTGACGGATCACCGATTGCTGTGGTTCCTTGTGTGCCATGAAGATCGATCTCCGCCGCAAGTCGATAGAATACGGCAAGTTGAACAACTTTATAAGCTATTCAATCCGTCCGTTGAGGGCAAGGGTAATCGCAGAATGCGCAAAAAGAAAAGCAGTAAAAAACGCCTCACAGGGTTTGTACCCTGTGAGGCGAGTGTTTGTTGCCTGAATGCGGTTTGTGACTGTTGCAACAACCCGGCGTCCTGATTTCATCGTGGACACCCCCTTTGCAGCGGGGGGATTGTAGAGTCCCATTTGCAGCGGGGAAACAGGAATTTTTATTGTGCCCTGAATTGGCACGGTTCCCCTGAATCCGCGTCCTGGGAGTTCCCGGTTAAACCACCGCAGCGGTCTCGGCGGGGAAACAGCCGGGGAACACACGTACGGTGCTTTTGCGCTGATTGTAGTTGCGGGCCAGTTCCATGAAGATTCCCACGTCGCGGTCCACGTCGTACTGGCTGCCGTCGAAGAAAAAGTTACGGATCGGCATATTGTCCGCCTGCTTGCTGACCATCGGATAGACGGCCTCGGTTACAATTCCGTTCATGCAGGTGAACGGGCTGATATCCACCACGCCATCGCAGCCCTGATGGTAGAGGAACACGGTTTTGCCCACCGAGAGAGTCATCTCTCCCAGAGCGCCCTGATGGGGAAGGAAAGGCTGGGAGTATTCGAGAATCCTGTGGATTTCCGGTTCCTCGTAGCCCTTTAAATCATCATGGAACGGTGCGTAGAGCGCATGTTCGTCCTTTTGCTGGATCCAGTTCTTGATCTTGGCTCCCAGCATTTTAACCGAAAAGCGCTGTCCGCTCTGGCGCAGCCTCTTTTGCTGCTCGGTGTTGGTGTACCAGACCCACTCCGCAATATGGGCCAGGGAGCACTCGGCGCCGAACTCCTCCAGTTTGCGGATCAGAAAATCGTTGGTGAACGGAGTCATGCGGCAGAAAATCTCACCCACCACACCTATCAGCGGGCGGCGGCGAGTGTATTTTGCGGGGATTTTGCGAAACTCTCCGCAGGAGACAGTCATCGCCTCCACCAGTTTTTTCATGCGTTCGCCAGTGCCGGTGCCCACAACTTCCAGCACTTTCTCCACCCGCTTGATGGATTCATTGTGGACATTGTCCGTGTCGCCCTTGCTGGTTTCGTAGGGACGGGTCCTGTGGATCATCTTGCGCAGCACATCGGCGCAGATCAACCCTCGCAGGGCGTTGCGCATCAGCACGTTGACATTCTCGCCCATGCCGTCGTAGCCATCGCGGCTGGTGGGGCTGAACACCAGAATATCGTCCAGGCCAATCTCCCGGAGCACTTTTTTGACATAGGGCGAGTACTGCCCGAACCGGCAGGGCCCGTCGGCGGTGGGCATGAAAAACGCCGTTTTTGAGGCCTCGAAATCGGGCTGTTCGGTGATCTTGAGAAAATTGCCCAGAGTTACCAGGGCGGGAAGGCACTCCTCTCCGCTGGTGTGACGCCGGCCCAGCTCAAGTGTGCGCTCATCTCCGTCCGGGCTGATTTTTGCATTGATGCCAACACTGCGGAAAGCGGAGGCAAACGCCATCGCTCCACCGTAACTCATCTGCGGGACGTAAAGAGTGCGCCCCGTTATAGATTTCTGGCTTTCGCCGCCATCTCCTGCTCCGTCGTTCCCCATCGTCTCAGAACTCCCTTGCTGTCCAGATACGCCTCACAGCGGGTAAGCATCCCCGCATCGCTATTATGACCGTCAAATTGCAACGAAAGGTACGGCCTTCCGCTGGCCTCGGTTACAAAGTGCTTTATATAGGAATCAGGGCCGCACTTGAAGTTGGTGATATAGATGATATGCATTTTGGGTTTGTCGCGCATGACCCGTGCCGCGGCAAGAATCTTTTTGCCATGGCTCCAGAACATATTTTCGTGGATATCGCTGATATCCACACTGTCCAGATCAAGGAAATCGAGGCCGATAACATTGGCCCCGTATAACTTGCGCAGCTTGGCGGCGATATCGAGATTGATGCCCTTGTCGTAGATGTTATAGGGGCGGCCCAGCAGCAGGATACCGTGCTCCTGGTGGCTGTCCAGCACCGCCATCGCGCGGGCGCCCGCCTCATAAAGGCTGCGGGCGAACCCGTCCTGGGCCTCGAACGCCTTGAGTACGGCGTTCTTGATCTCCGCTTTCGTGCGCCTCAGGCCACCGTCCTTCATCGACTCGAACAGCGACCGGCTGACCTCGTTCACTCCCTGGCTGAACCAGAGGGTGGGCATGATGATCTTGTCCGCATGGTCGGAGATCATCGGTGCGGCACGGACCACATAGGGCAGGGTCTGGTTCCAGGGGCAGAAGAACAAGGGCCTCATCGGGTCCCCGCCGGGTGTGGAAATATTATTGGGCACGAACAGCTTGTCCACGCCCTGCTCTATCAGCCATCGTACATGGCCGTGAGCCACCTGGATCGGGTAGCAGGGTTCGCTGACCACGCATTCCATGGCCAGGTTTGTGATCTGGTTGGTGGTGGGCTCGGAGATCAGCACCCTGATATCCAGCTCGCGGAAGAAGCGCAGCCAGAACGGCATCCAGTCGTATGACGACATACAGAACGGAATTCCGACCACCGGCCCGCTGCCGAAGGAGGGGTCGTAGTTTTCGGTCAACAGCTTGCCGCGCAAAGCGATCAGGTCCTCGATCACCGGCTCCCGCTCCGCCTTGACCGCCTTGCGGTAGCGCTCACTGCACTTGTCGCCCCAGTAGGTGCGCTCGCCATCAACAGTGAATTCCTGCATCTGGCAGTAGTTGGTGCAGGCTTTGCAGGTGAATTCGCGAATCTTGTAATCCACCTGATCCAGGTTGAAACCGCGGAAACGAGTTTGTTTTTCGTCCTCGAGCATCTTCTGGCGGGCCAGCAGGGCCTCGCCCAGCGCACCAATCACGCCGTTGAACGGAGGGACTATTATACGTTTACCAAGAATTGAACTGAAAGCGGCGGCCACCGAGTCGTTGTAGGCAGTGCCGCCCTGGAAAAATATGACCTCGCCTATCTTGCGGCCGCGCACCACGCGGTTGATATAGTTGGTTGCCACCGAGTAGGCCAGTCCGGCCACCACGCGCTTAAGTTCGGCTCCGCGCTGAAGGTAGCTGTTGACATCGCGCTCCATGAACACCGTGCAGCGCTCGCCCAGCCTGAGCGGATCGTCGCTGCCCAGGGCTATCTCGGCGAACTCGCCCTTGATCTCGATGCCCAGTTCCTTGGCGCGTTCCTCCAGAAAGCTGCCCGTGCCGGCCGCGCAGGCCTCGTTCATCGCAAAGTCGACTACCACGCCCTTCTCAAGGCTGATATACTTGCTGTCCTGGCCGCCGATCTCGAAAATGGTGTCCACGCCCAGGTTCAGGATGTTATGGTCGATAAAACTGGCGCCTGTCTTGTGGGCTGTTATCTCGTCGTTGATCGTGTCGGCTCCCACCAACTCACCAATCAGCTCACGTCCGGAGCCGGTGGTACCCACGCCGCGGATGATTATTTTCTCGCCCAGATCGGTCTCGATCTCCCTGAGGCCCTTGCCCACGGCTTCGATCGGGCGGCTGTCGGTACGAAGGTAGATCTCACGCAGGACGTTGCAGTCAGAGTCGATCAGCACCAGGTTGGTGCTCACCGAGCCAATATCTATCCCCAGGAACGCCTCGCACTGATCCGGTATTTCTGCCGGTTCCAGAGCTTTCATCTTGTCGCGGAGCAACACTACATTTTCCATGCTGAGTTTTTTACCGTGGGGGAACTCGCGGCGCTTGCCGTTGCCTGCCGAAAGGCTGAACTGTGTGCCTTTCCAGTCATCGGCGGTGCTAAGCGCCTCGGCCTGTACAGCCGCGCCGATAGCGCCCAGCGAGGCGTGGCTTTGCGGGATCAGCAGCGAATTTTCTTCCCAGCCGAAAATCATTTCCAGCGCCTGGACCACTCCGCGGTTTGCCGCCACTCCACCGACAAAGGCCACTTTGGGAGTGACTGTTTTGCCCTTGGTGATAGCGCTCTTGAAATTGCGGGCCACGGATTCACAGAGACCCTTGAGGATTTCCTCGGGAGAGAAACCTTTCTGCTGGGCATGGATCATATCGCTTTTGGCGAAAACGGAGCAGCGGCCGGCGATTTTGGGCGCACGGCCAGTGGCCAGCACAATATCGCCAATATCCTCGATCTTAAATCTCAGCCGTCCCGCCTGCTGATCCAGAAATCCGCCGGTGCCGGCGGCGCAGTCGCCGTTGGTCTGGTAATCGACAATGCCCAGGTTGTCGCTGGACTCGTTTTTTTCCAACAGGATGTACTTGGAGTTTTCACCGCCCATCTCGAACACGGTGCGGACTTCCGGCAGCAGCAGCTCCACCGCGCGGGCCAGGCAGGCGAACTCGTTGTGGTTGGTCAGGCTGTATTCCTGCTTGAGCAGTCCGGCCCCGCTGCCTGTGGCGGTTACTTCTCCCAGGTTTTTCCGGCCGACAATTTCCTCAAGACTTTCCAGAATCTTCCGGGCCTGTTGCATGGGATTGCCGGCAATCCGGGCGTAGCTGGTCACCGCCAGGTGGAAGAGCTCACCGCTGCCGGGGTGGCTCAGAGTTTCCACCCGCTGAAACAGGGGATTTTCTTTCAGGGAGCAGAAAAACTCCCCATCGTTTTTATCTGTCGAGTACAGCGCAGCTTTAACGCTGACACTGCCCAGGTCGATTCCGATATTTATCGGCATATGTGTCCCATCCCGTGGCTGATATCCGGGGGCGTGTAGCTGGTACGCGCACGTCCCCTACCTTGAATTTATTGCTCGAAACAGTCGGCGGCGGCCTCTACAACCCGGGCGATCACTTCCTGGAGCTTACCCTCAATCATCGCTCCACTGGCCCGGACATGCCCGCCGCCGCCCATTTTTACCGCCAGATTATTAACATTTATTTTGCTGCTCTTGCTTCTGAAACTGGCCTTGATCCGGCCCCCATCCAACTCGCGGAAATAAATGCAGAGTTCCACCGGGTCAAGTGCGCGGATGATGTCCACAAAATTTTCAGTCTCCTCCAGGGTGGCGTCTGTCTGCTCCATTATTTCCCTGGTCAGGCTGATATGCGCCAGCCGGTTGCCGTAAGCGAATTCAAGGGTTTTCAACACCTTTCCCAGCGCTTTTACACCAGCTATCGAACTGCGTTCAAACAGGCGCTCGTAAACTAAACTGGGCCTCACCTCATCGTAAGAGCACAACTCGGTGGCCATGCGGAACACCCGCTCGTTAGTGTTGTCGAAGCGGAAGCAGCCGGTATCTTTTACCAGGGCCGTGTAAAGGCTGAACGCCACTCCGCCGTTCAGGGGCAGGCCCATCTCCTTGAGTAACTCGAAAATCAATTCGCCGGTGCTGGAGTAATCTTCTCTGATTACCGAAACCGAAGTCAGCGGCTGATCGACCGGGTGATGGTCGATACAGATCACCTTGTCCGCCCGCGCGCTTACTTCGTGGTCCATCGGGCGCAGCCGCGGCCACTGGGAGGCATCGAGGAAGAAAATAACGTCAGTCTCCTCGAGCAGACGGCGGCTTTGCTCCAGGCCCACTGCTTTGAACCCGCGCACTGTCCGTCCGGGGTCCAGAAAACTCAGTGTTTCCGGCAGACTGTCCGGATTGAGCACAACGCAGCTCTTGCCCAGAGCTCGCAGGGCAAGACTCAGGGCCATCTCACTGCCGATACCATCGGCATCAGGATCCCTGTGTGTACAGAACAGGAAATTCTCGTTAGCGGCGATCGCCTTTTTTACGGCATCCCACAAAGCATGCCTCCCGGGCAATATTGGCAACTTGCAACCGGCGAACCGGAGCGGAGGGTGGATATAGAAAGCGGAGATAAGCAGCTATCTCCGCTCTTTATTAAACAGCAGGTAAGGAGACGGGGGAGCGAATTTACTCGGCCGCCGCTGCCTTGCGCCGCTGCTTGTATTCCTCCATGCTGACCGAGTATTTTTCTTCGATCGTGTTACGGTGGCAGTGGCCTCCGTTATATGAGCAGAACGGGATAATCTTGCCGGCGGGTGTGGCGTAATGGATCACACAGCGGCGCACCCGTTCGAGCTCGTAATTATAGGAGTCCATAAAATGCATCCCCGCCACCATCAGGGTTTTATTGGTGTAGGTCCCGTCGTTCTCGCCGCGTCCGACATTCTTGTCCAGGCAACCTTCGAGTGTTTGCAGGAACTTGGTAAAGCCCATGCCTTCCGGAGCCTTCTTCTTGTTAAAATACTTCTGAACCTTGTAGAACACATTCATTTGCGCGAAGCGCTTGAAGCGGCTCGAGCGTGATTTGGCTGCCAGACGGTCGAGTTCCCCGAACATCCCTTCCACGTCCACGAACTGGGTAATCGGGATCGCGCGGTTCGTGCCCTGTTCGATAACGAGGTAAGTACCCAGCGAGCAGTGCGGATGGCAGCTGATGTTGACCGTTTCCTTGCCGGTAAGAGCAGACATGATTTTGCTGATCGGGCTGACGAAGCTCAGGGGGTACCAGTCGTCCATGGTGGTGATACCGGTCTGCTCAGAGATGTCGCGGGCCAGGTCGGGAAGAGTGTAGCGCAGTTTCTGACGCTCCTCGAAGCTGATCCGTCCGGTGAGGCTGACCGGCTGGAAGCTGATCCCGCCGACTACATCGATATTGTCAATTGCGTACTGGACGATCTTACCCACCTGGTCGTCGTTGATTCCGGCGCAGATAGTGGGTACCAGCACGATCTTGATTCCGGCCTGACGCACAGCCTGCACCGTGGCTTCCTTGTATTTCATCAGCGCCCGGCCGCGGGTCTGCTCGTAAACATGGTCATCCACCCCGTCGAACTGGAGGTAGATCGTGTGCAGGCCGGCCTCGACCGCTTTTTTTGTGAATTCAGCATTGGCGAACTTGATGCCGTTCGATGCGACCTGGATATGGCTGAAGCCGATCTTTTTGGCCTCGCGGATGATTTCCAGAAAGTCCGGATGCAGGGTCGGCTCACCGCCGGAGAACTGCACCAAGCGTCCGCTCACAGGCTGCTCGTCGCGGTAGAGCCTCAGCATGTCCATAATTTCTTCCTTGCTGGGCTCGTAGACCCGGCCAAGCTCATTGGCGTTGGCGAAACAGATCGGGCAGTTGAGGTTGCAGCGGTTGGTCAGATCGATATTGCCCAGCGAGGTATGGCTGGTGTGCTGGTTGCAGATCCCGCAGTCATCGGGGCAGCTCCCGCACTCGGTGTTAGGGTTCATCAAACCCTTACCATCGCCGAATTCCCATTTCTCGGCCTTGAGGTACAAGTCCACATCCGACCAGTACAGGTCCTTGACGTAACCGTGATCCGGGCAGGTTTTCTCCATCCAGACCTTGCCGTCCTCGGCGAACATGCGGGCGGTGAGAATATGCATGCAACCCGGTTCGGGGCAGACTGATTCGACTTCCTTGGGCAGGCCTTTGGTTATATTGTTGATCGGCGCACCCGAGTAGGTCGTATCGACCGGGCGATTGGATATCTCTTCAGGGCTTGAAGCCATTTTCGGACATTCCTTCTGGGGCCAGTGATCAGAACTGGAACCGGCCTGTCCATAGCGGCCAGTCGCCGTTACGGGCAGTATAAAAATTTACATCATTATTTTTTGTTATGCCGCCGGCGGACAAAGTGCCATCCGTAAAACTTGCTTAAAATATCAACTTTGATATCTTAAGCGCAAAAAGATGGGGATTTGTTACAGTCGGAGTTGCGCTCAGAGAATGAGCGCGGAATGTAATCCTAACAAAAAACTCCAGCTTAATAAAATACTTCGCACCCATTTTATGTCAATAAATTAAGTACTATTGCCCAGTCCTGGTAACAGTCACGTCGGCATCAAGCGAAGGTGTTCCCAGCACGGCAGCCGCGCTATCCAGGTTTACCGCCACCTCCAGACGCCCGGTACCACCCACAAGTGCAAGCAGTTTACCCGGCCCGGTCTGGGCGTAGTGTGAGCTTACTCCCTCGATTGTCCTGCCGCAGAGCGATACCCGCAGACTGCCGAGGCCGGAGTCAAGAGTGTCAAGTTCGGCCTCGGTGATATCGGTGATCAGGTTGCCGAACCTGTCGCTGTGGATCACGCTGCCCACTATCCTGCCATCGCCGAAAACCTTATTGCGCGGCCCGCTTTGACGAACCGGGTTCTCTATTGGCGGCCCGAACTGCTCCGGAGATACTCCAAGAGCAAGATGAGCGGCCGCCGGGGCGAATATGTCACGGCCATGGAACGAGCTGCTGAGGTTCGGCAGCATGAAACGGCTTTCTGTTATCTCGTGACAGATCCAGGCTCTGGATTGGCGATAGGCCGTTTCGAATACGCCGTTGTCCGGCCCCACCAGCAGGCAGTCACTGTATTGAACGATCAGGGCGCGGCGCTCGCTGCCAACTGTCGGGTCCACCACCACCAGGTGAATTGTTCCGGATGGGAAGAACTCGAGAATGTTATCGAGCAGGAACGAGGCCTGCCTGATCCGTCCGTGGCCTATATCATGGGAGATATCAAGCAGCCGTGCATCCGGAGCGATAGAGCTGATCACGCCCTTGATCGCGCCCACATAACCGTCCCTGGTACCGAAATCCGTGGTCAGGGTGATCGTCCTGCTCATGATACGCGCACCACTGGGTTGGGTTCAGGACGGGCCGGATTGCGTACCTCCGGTACGGGCCGACCGGGCGGAAAGAGTTTTTTCTTTCCAGTTCTTTCCGCCCCGGATAAAGAAAAGTACGGCCACAAAACTCAGAATCAGGGTCCAGGCAAAGTTCTTCTCAGCCATGAATACCCAGACGGCAAACAGCACGAGTGTACTGGCGACAAAGAGGTCCATCTTATAATAGTTTCCCTCTATCTGTTCCAGCTCCTCAAGGGACTCGAAATTTGAATTGTTTTCATTCTCTGCCATCTGCATGCACTCATCGGCAACAGGTAATTAGTTACCCCCTGATAGCTCTATCTTGCGGGGCAGGCGAAATAACGATTCTCTCAAATTAGTATCCTACAAATGAGAGTAGTTGTCAAGTTGACGGCTCAAATCCGGTTGGCCGCAAGACTTGTGCTCAGCCTTTCAGAACGTCCGGATTAAGGCAGTAGGTGGGCTGACGGCCCTCTATCACTTCGACCATGTTCATCGCGGCCTTGTGCTTGAGCTCCACGAATGAATCGTCGGAGAAAAACGAGCTATGGGGCGTGAGCACCACGTTTTTCAGCCCCACCAGCGGATTGCCCTGCTCGGGCGGCTCGCTGGTCAGTACATCCAGGCCGGCGCCCGCCACCTTGCCGCCTCTCACGGCATCGGCCAACGCGGACTCATCCACCAGGCCGCCACGGCTGGTATTGACCAGATAGACCCCGTCCTTCATTTTGCCCAGGGTTCCGGCGTTGATCATTTTATTTGTCTCCTCGGTGAGCGGGGCGTGCAGGCTCACAAAGTCGCTGGCTGCCAGCAGGCTGTCCAGGCTGGTGAGTTCCACGTCCATGCCGGTCTCTTTTACGTACGGATCAAACGCCAGCACTTTCATGCCGAATCCCAGCGCCTTGCGGGCTGTCATGCGGGCGATAGCGCCGAAACCGACCAGGCCCAGGGTACGGCCAGTGGTGCGTGGCACACTGCCGGCCAGGCTGAATTCCCAGCCGCCGGCGGCAGTGTCGGTGTGCAGGACACTTACTCCACGCACGATATCGAGCAGAAGGGCCATCGCGTGGGTGCTGACCTCGTCCTGGCAGTAGTCGGGCACGTTGCAGACAGCCACCCCGGCAGCCGTGGCCGCGGGCACATCCAGGTTGTCCACTCCCACACCATAGCGGCTCAGTACCTTAAGTCCGCTCAGGGCTGCAAGCGCCTTTTTTTTGATCGGCGCATACTGGCTCAGAATCCCTGCTGCACTGCTACACTGGGCGATAACCTCATCCTCTGTGCGGCACTCCAGCAGCTCCCATTCCAGCCCGGCCTTCTCGAAAACTTCCTTCTCGGCTTCTATCGTGCCGTGGTCGCAGTCGGAGATAATAACCCTGGCTTTGCTCATCAATTACTCCTGTTTTTATTTAAAAAATTCTTCGAGGGTGTTTTTGCGCTGAAGCAAGAGCAGAAATTTACTATAACGAGGCGTATTTTTCAAGTATGCCGTTGTTTGACGGGCGGTTGGTCAATGGGAGGCTTTCCAGCTCTGGGCCCGGGCGATTCTTTGTTCCGGCAGCGGGTGGCTACCGTAGAACGTGTGGAGCAGGGGGTGACGGACAAGGTCGGCTTTGGCGTGCTTAACCAGGCGTTTTTCCAGGCTGATAAACGCGTCCGGGTTACTGGTCAACTCCAGCGAGGCAGCGTCCGCCTGATGTTCAAAATGCCGGCTGACAGCACTGATCGCGGGCGAGAAGATAGTATTGGTAAGGCTGAGCAGAAAAGGCAACAGGACTATCAGGGCCAGGCTGCCCGAAGAGGCCAGCCCGAAAAACCCCCTGATTCCGGCCGAGTTAAGCAACCACCACAGCAGCCACAGTCCGGCAGTTACACCCAGCACTTCAATCAGGAAACCCTTGGTGATATGCCTGTACTTCCAGTGTCCCAACTCGTGGGCCACCACGCTGATAATTTCATCGTGAGTGCATTCTTTTACCAGCGTGTCGTAGAGCACCACCCTGCGGCTGTTGCCCATACCGGTAAAATAAGCATTGAGATACAGCGAGCGGCGGCTGGCGTCCATCACGTACACCCTGTCCACGCTCAAGCCTGCATCGGTGCTCAGCGCCCTGATATCCTGCTCCAGATGGGTGTCTTCCAGCGAAGTGAACTTGTTGAACAGCGGGTCTATTACCCAGGGCGAGATCCAGATCCCGAACGCACTCAGGGCCAGGATCACTCCCGCGGCGGGAAGAGGCCAACTGCCGGGCAGGGAGCGCACCAGCCAGAGCACTGGAGCGGCCACCAGGGTGACAATCACCCAGTTCATCGCCAGGGATTTTACACGGTCAGCCACCCAGGTCCCGATAGTGATCGTGCTGAGTCCCATCTCCCGCTCTATCACAAATTCCCGGTACGCGGAGAGCGGAAGATAGAGCAGGGTCTGCGCCAGCAGTATCACCAGCACGAATAACGGCAGTGCCAGCCACAATCGTCCGCTGCTGAGGCCCAGTAAGGAAATTTCCAGTTTTCCGGCCAGCCCCGCGAACAGCAGCAGGCCGTAGAACAGGTAGAATATCACCCGGTAGAACGGAGTCAGTTTGTTGTGGCGCAGCAGGTGGTCGCGGCCGGTGTCGATCTGCTGCTCACTGAAATGGCGCAGGACCTCGGCGCGGCGCTCCGGGCTGGTGTCGCCGCGCTGGCGCATGATATAGCCGGCGGCGTCCCAGGCCACAAACGGGGCGAGCAGAATTATGACCAGCAGCAGTTTGGGCATGACAGGAAATACCGCAGTTGAGTTAGAGCCTGATTTATAAATATGATAGAGCTTTCTCTATTGTTATTTATAAGCTCGGTAATGTTGATCTAAAGGCGGCCGCAGGCCGCCTGCCGCTGCGCCGCATGTTTGAGCCAGCTCCATGCAGCGTTTTTTACCGTGATTCCATTGTCGCTATTACAACCCTTGTGCGTTGGCGTACTTCGCGAGGTCTGGCGCGGAATCATGCGACAGGGCGAGCGCAGGCCTGTTTTCCGCCGAGCGTATTGCCCGTGGCGATTCCCGCTGCCATGTCACTCATCTAGTTGCCTCCAGACGGACAAAATTGGGTTCAAGTTCTCTTCAGTCTGGGGGGAGGCTTGCATAATACCCGGCCGGTTTGGTATTTTATACTATATGTATAATCATGTGAATCGGGATATGTCAACAACTGAAAATAAACCAGGCGAGGAAGTTATGAGTGATTATGTCTTGCTTTCAGGAGTAGGCCCCGACAAGCCGGGTATCGCCAGGACGATTTCCGGAGCGGCTTTCGAGGCGGATTGCAGTATCGAGGACAGCCGGATGGCCGTGCTGGGCGGCGAGTTTGCGATCCTGGTGCTGATAGAGGGCGAGAGCGGCGCGGTGAAGAAATTCACGGCCGCTCTGCCGAAGCTCGAAAAAGAGACCGGGCTTTCACTGAGCATCCGTCCCACCGCCGAGCAGGCCGGTTTCAAGGTTAAAGAGGGCATGCCCTTTGAGCTGAGTGTGGTGGGGATGGACCGCACGGGGATCGTGTTCCGGGTTACAGAACTGCTGGCCCGTTTCGGGATCAATATTGGCAACCTGGAAACCGAGGCCCACAACGCACCTGTTACCGGCACACCGATGTTCCGGATGCGTCTGGATGTGGAGATTCCCGGTGAGGTGCCGGTGCGCAAGTTGCGCCGGGAACTGTCGGACCTTTGTGATGAGATGAACATGGATTTTGGCCTCGAAGCCCGGGGTTGAACTGTTCGGCGCGAATGACGGTTTCAGCTCGGAAGTTGTTTGATAACATTCAGGCAGGACAACCCCGCCTGCTTGCGGCAGGCACTTTTTTACCGGGGGGGAATTTGCTCTCCCCCCTTGCTAAGGGGGGAGAGTCCAGTCTCAGTTTTATTTGTACTGAGGATGGGATTATGCGGTTTTAGTCCCCCTTAATAAAGGGGGAAACAGGGGGTTGTGTTTTTAGCGAGTACCCGGCAATGGGCAAAAGCCAAAAAACTCCAATTTTATGAAACAGCTTCTAATCACCTACGGGAGAATGCTGTGAGTATCCGGAAATCTTTCAGCAGGTCGCTTTTTGTTTGCTCAGTGACACTACTTTGCTGTGGCGACAGTAAGCCGGTCGATATCAGTTCATGGCGTCCGGAGCCGGGTATCAGCCGCCTGGCAGTTACCCACGATGGCCTGGACCGTGAGCTGCTGGTCCAGCTTCCCCCCAACTACGACCCCGCCCGCAAATACCCCCTGGTAATTGCTTTCCACGGAGCGGGCCGCTCCTGCGACGACTGGCCGGACTGGCTTGATGAACTGGCCGGGGAGCACGAATTTATCGGAGTCTATCCCCAGGGAGTGCGCAACTACTGGGAGAGCGAGTACGATGGCCGCCGGGTGGATGATTTTGGTTTCGCGGAATCGTTGATCGCCTGGGCGGATACCACTCTGATGGTGGATAAGTGGCGGCGTTATGCAGTCGGGTTCTCCCAGGGTGCGATATTTGTCAACCGCCTGGCCTGCCGGATAAAAGGACTGACAGGGATAGGGGCTGTCTCAGGCTCGTTTTACCAGAATCCGTCTTTCTCTCCTGTGGGCCCGCCCCGCAAGATTTTTATCGCCCAGGGAACATACGATGGAGTTATCCCCTACGAAGGTGGCATGAACGAGCATGGCTACTCCTATGAGCCTGCCGAAAGCTCCGCCCGGCTGTGGTCAAAGATGTTGGGGTGTAACTGGGAACCAGCCACGAGTTCAAAGAGCGAGGGGATTACCGAAATCCGCTACAGCCCCTGCCGGGGAGCAGCAGAGGTGCTGCTGCTCAAAGTAGAGGGCGGCCATCACCTTCAGGACAGCGTGGACGGCCTGTTTATGATGATCTGGGATTTCTGGGAGGGTGGGGGGTGAGCAGGGAGCATACACACCCCGCCCGCTTGCAGCGGGCACCCCTCTTGTTAGCGGGGATTTTTTTGCCGTCGCAGGAGTGAACCCTGTGTTGGCCCGGCAGGTTTTGAGCGCGGATTCCTGGGAGGACTAAAATGCCCTGGGCGGCATGAAGATTGCCCGCTTTGCGCAATCTTCATGCCGCCCAGGGCTACTGCCGGCGGTTGTTCAAGCTCCAAATCAAACAGGCATCTTGAAAGTCTTACGCACGTAGTCCAGGTTGTGCCGCGTATCGCCGATCATGTCTTCCTTGGGAAGGCTGGTCTCCAGCACGTACCATCCCTTGTAGCCTATCTTGTAAAACAACTCGGCCATCTCGGTCCACTTGAATCCCCGCTCGTTGGGGCCATCCATGTACTGGTCGCGGTTCTTAACATGCACCTGATGGATATGGTCCTTGAGCAGCACCACGTCTTTCATCGGGTCGTTGCCGTAGTAGGAGCAGTTCCAGGGATCAAAGTAGACTGCGATAAACTCGCTGCCCACCCCGTCGATAATCCGAAGGTGGTCCTCGGCGCTCATCGAGGTCTCCAACGACACCACCACCTGGTACTTCTCGGCCGTGCGGGCGATCTCCTTGAACATGGCTATCATCCGGTTGAAATCGGTATCGTCCTTGGGCGCGCGGTCGCGGAAGAACGGCAGCAGGATGTTGTTGGTGCCGATATTTGCCGCCACCTCCACGGCATCGTTAATCCGGATAGCGCCCACCGGTTCACTCTTCATCGGGCTGCCGGCCCCCAGGTTGCCGATAGCAAGCGAGCAGATCTGCACACCGTTATCCAGGGCTGCTTTGCGGTACTCGGCCTGAAGTTTGGGGCAGCGAAGGTGGATGCCGTCCTCGGGGTAGAGCACGCTGACCTGGATACCATCCAGCCCGATCTGACGAGCCAGTTCCACTTTTTCAACAACACCGCGCTCACCCAGGTTCCAATCGGTCATCCCGACCCGTAGCGGGCGACAGTCGTGGCTGGCTTTGCTTGCCGATCCCTGCGCCATTACTTTGCCTGCTCCGGCTGCGGCCACCGCAGCCGCTCCCGTCAAGAAATCTCTTCTGTTTACAGCCATTTTTCCTCCCGGTGATTGTTAATTAGGTATACGGTTATTAATAATTCAGTACCACAGTGGTTTTACGGGTGCGCCCTCTTTAAGTAACTCGTCCCAGGTCACTACCCGCTGTTCGTAAATCGCCTTGCGGCCCAGCAGGGCGGTAAGCGCGGCGATTCTTCCGGTTGCAGCATCGCAGAACGGTTTCTCGCCTGTGCGCGCACAGCGGAAGAAATCATCTATCGCCCCCTGGCCGAAATCGACATCGGCTTCTTCGTACTCCGTAGGCGCCGGTGCATCTTTGCCCCGCCAGACAACAGTGCTGGGGCCAGATAGCTGAACATCCACCGAGCCCTTCTCGCCGTAGGCATTGATTATCCGTCCGCCCATGTTGTTGGTGTAGGGGGCGTACTTGATCATGCTGAACACACTCTGCCGTCCGCCGGGGAAATCGAACGTGAGGCCGTAGCTGTCCAGCACACCGGCCCCGGCGGGTTCGTGGATGATATTCTGTCCGCCCAGGCCCGCGGCGCGGATGGGGTGATCGTTCATGATCCAGTTGATCAGGTCCAGCTCGTGGACCGACTGCTCCACAATCTGGTCGCCGCTCTGCTCGATCGACCACAGCCATTTCATCGCCCCCCGGCTGCCGGGGCCGTTCCAGTCGGCGTAGCGCTGGCCGCGCAGGAAACCGATCTTGCCGATCAGGCCGCCGTGGATTTTGTCCATCAGTTTGTGCAGCCCGCCATGGTAGCGTATCTGCTGGCCCACCTGCAACACTCCTTTGGCGCGTTTTGCCGCCGCTACCACCGCGTCGATCTCCTCCACTGTCAGCGCCAGCGGTTTCTCGGCGTAGCAGCTTCGCCCGCTGTCCATCACGTCGACTATCATATGCTTGTGAAGGTACGGCGGTGTGGCCACGAACACGGCGTCCAACTCCTTGAGTTCCAGCAGTTTCTTGTAGTAGCTGAATGTGGCCGGTTTATGAGCCGAGGCCATCTCGGCGGCGCGGGAGCGTGCATCGGGATCGATATCGCACAACGCAACGATTTTTACACCCGGCGACTTGAGCGCGTGGCCCAGCAGTGTCCTCCCACGTCCGCCCGTGCCGATAATACCGGCCCGGATTTCGTTGCCGGTGGCTGCATTCAGTGCACCGGCAAGCCCCAGGACGGCCGGAGCGGACAGGGTGGCTGCACTGTTACGAAGAAAACTGCGGCGGTTGATCGAGTCCGATGAGCTCATGGGGCCTGCCTCCGGGGAAGCGGATAAAATGTGTGGAACTGGTTGCGACTACACAGGGGTCGGTAAGGTTGCGCCGGGGTTATGCTGAACTTTATCACTCAGGCAATTGAGTGTCAAGTTTTGCCCCGCAGGGCCGGGGAGTGTGAGCCGGAGCCTTGAATTCGCAGCCGCCGGGGCTTATTTTGACAGATTAGTGCAAGAAACAAGCTTGGAAATCACGGTAAATTATTCGCGGTATATTCCATTTTTTAGCAAGGAGAGCCGGATGACTTCATTGGTCTCAGGATTCAAGGTGCTGGCCCTGTTGACGGCAGCGGCGGTAATAGTTATGGCCTGCTCATCGCAACCGGAGGAAGTACAGCCGCAAGGCTCCGCCACCAAACAGGGCAGTGAGCACAGGTTCGTGGTGCTCGATCCCGGCCACTTTCACGCAGCCCTGGTGTTCAAACCCTCCGGTTACGAGGGCGTGTCGAAAGAGGTGGGGATCTACGCGCCGGTGGATGAGGATTTCACTGACCACATGTCACGCGTGGTGCCGTTCAATACCCGGCAGAGCGATCCCGCCTCCTGGCGCTACAAGATCAATCTCAGCCCGGACTTCCATAATGTGATGCTCAAGGAAAAATTCGGTGATATCGCCGTGATTTCGGGACGCAACCAGCCCAAGATCGACAGGATACTCAGTTGTGTCGAGGCTGGAATAAACGTGCTGGCCGACAAGCCCTGGGTGATCGAAAAAGCCAAGCTGCCCGTGCTGGAGAAAGTGATCGCCGCAGCCAAAGCCAACGGGACTATCGCCTTCGACATCATGACCGGCCGCCACGATATCAGCTCGCATATCCAGGGGCATATTGTGCAGGATGCTGATGCGTTCGGAGAGCTTATCGAGGGCACTCCCGACGATCCGGCGGTGGTTAAGGAGAGTATTCATCACCTCTACAAGTATGTTGCCGGGAGGCCACTCAAGCGCCCCTGGTGGTTTTTTGATACCGCCGTGCAGGGTGAGGGCCTGGTAGATGTTACCACTCATCTGGTCGACATGATTTTCTGGGTGCTCTATCCGGGGCAGGCCATGGATGTTAACAAGGATATCGAGATGGTTTCGGCCACTCGCTGGCCCACGGTGCTCAACACCGGGCAGTTCGGTAATATCACCGGCAAAACGGAATTTCCCGCGCAGTTTGATCTCACCGGCAATGGCGAGTTGGAGTATTACTGCAACGGGCGCACGAATTTCAAGGTCAGGGGAATCAACTGCGCGGTTCAGGTTGTCTGGAATTACCAGGCTCCCACCGGCACCGGCGATACCCATTATTCGATTATCAAGGGCACGAATGCCCATGTGCTGATCCTGCAGGGTAAGGAGCAGAATTTCCATCCCGAGCTATATGTACAGGCTGCCCCCGGCGCGGACAAAGCCGCTGTGGGCAGTGCGCTGAAAGCGTTGATGGGCAAGCTCTCCGCCGGAGACTACCCGGGCGTGGCCGCTATTGCCGATGGCGATGGCCGTTGGCGGATCGATTTGCCGGAGGCCGTGCGGGTAACCCACGAGGCCCAGTTCGGCAAGGTTACTCAGGATTTTCTGGCCTACCTGGATGGCAAGCAGACTCTTCCTGATTGGGAGTACGCCAACCTGTATGCCAAGTATTTTGTTACCACCAGTGGCCTGGAACTGGCACGCGGAGCCAAGTAGTTTTGCCGTTTGTTAAATAAATTCAGGGCGTTCCCAGCAATCCGGGAGCGCCCTTACTGTTTCATGACATAACCAGGTTCGTTATCTGCTGATCGGATTGTTGTAGTGTATTTCAGGTCAGGGGATGATATCCCCGGCAGTTCAAGTAGGGATTCTCTGTAGGGGCGGACCCATGGGTCCGCTCCTACATTGTTACAATGCATTCAATGGGTACATATCCGGAGATTTTCCATTGCAGCCTGTTGTCAGCTACCTGATGCCTTCGTATAACGCCGAGTCCACTATCGAGCGCGCAATTGGCTCCCTGCTGGGCCAGCGCGCCTGCCCTTCTCTTGAGGTGGTGGTGGCCGATGACGGCAGCACGGACGACACCTGCCGGATTGTAAGCTCGCTCGCTGCTCTCGACAGCCGGGTACGTTTTTTTACCGGTTCGCATCTAGGGCAAGTAAAAACCGCGGAGATCGGGCAAGAGCATTGCCGGGGTGAGTATATCGCGAGGATGGACGCCGATGATATCGCTCACCCGGATCGTACATCGGCGCAGATTGCCCTGCTTGAGAGCGACAGCACGCTGGGAGCTGTCGGCTGCCGGGTGCGTTATTTCCCCCGGCGGATTCTTCAGAAAGGGCTGCTGTTCTACGAGAACTGGCTCAACTCCCTGATTGTAGAGGACGACAAACTGACCCGTCAAAATATCCTGCGGGAACTGTACGTGGAATGCCCGCTGGCCAATCCCTCGCTGATGATGCGCTCCGAGGCGTTTCGTCAGCTGGGCGGCTACAATGATTTCCAGGGCCTGCCGGAGGACTACGATCTTCTGCTGCGTTTTGCGCTTAGCAGCTGGGAAATCTCGGCGGTTCCGCGTGTGCTGCATTACTGGCGGGACAGCACCGGACGGGCCTCACGCACCCAGCAGCGCTACAATCAGGAGTCGTTTCAGCGCCTGAAACTGCATTACCTGCTGGCAGGGCCGCTCAAGAGTGGCAAGCGCCCGGTATCGATCTGCGGGGCTGGTCCGGTGGGCAAGAGCTGGCTCAAGTTGCTGCGCTCGGCGGGGGTGGACATCCGCTTTCTTGTGGAGGTCAACCCGCGCAAGATCGGCAAAGTTATCCATGGAGTGCCCGTGGTTGATGCGGCGGGGCTGGCGGCTGGCCGCCATCACGCAGGGCTGATCCTGGGCGCGGTTGGGCAGAAAGGCGCACGTGGCAGTGTACGCTCCCATCTTGATCCGTTGGGATTCGTGGAAGGCGACGATTACATTTTTATAGCTTAATCTGACTTTTGCAGCAGCGCTTTCAGGCTGGACTTTCCCCTCGAATGCTCGATCAATTCCAGCCCGGCCCCGGCCGCCAGTTCCAGTTCCCGCTGGAAGGCCTCCTGGCTGATGTGGAACGGCGGCTCCAGCAGCAGGAATTTAGCGCCGGGATTAAGCAGCTCGGCCAGCCGATGGAAAAACCGCTGGTTTTCCGGTACCTCGTGCACTGAGTTGGCCGCCAGGGCGAAATCGAACCGAAAGTCCAGCGGCAGTTCGCCCATGTCGCAGGCGACAGCGGTTATCCGGCTCTCCAGCCCCTTGCGGCGCGCCTTGCGCTCCAGCACTTTCAGGTTTTTCCTGTCGAGATCAACAGCCACTACATGCCCATCCTGACCAGCCATGTCTGCCAGGGAGATTGTAAAAACACCCATCCCGCAGCCGGCATCCAGCACGGTCATCCCCGGCTCAACAAGATGGCCGAACAGTTTTTGCGGCGGTTGTATCAGCAGTCGCAGCGGGTTGCCGATCAGGTAGTTCATCCACCACGGGCAGTGATCTAGTTTCATTGGTATCTCCCTGTAAGAATTATGTTTCAATCTATTATTGTCCCGTGGAGTATTCAAGATTGAAATGGCTTAACCGTGCGATTGACACACGTTCAGGGCGGCGGCTATATTGCCTCTGATGTCCAAACGCAAACCGTCTAACTTTTTCGAGGGAGAAACCCCGCCATGACCGGAGCCGGCCTTCTGCTCGTACTTGTCCTGCTTGTTGTGATTATCATGCTGGCCACGGGGCGCTGGAGGGCCGATGCTTTCCTGTTGCTGATCGCCTGCGCGTTCGTGTTCGGAGTCAGCGCCGGGATGGGGATACGGCCCACCCTGGATGCGATCAACAAGGGGTTCGGTGGTACGCTGGGCGGAGTGGGCCTGGTGATCATTTTCGGGGCGATTATCGGCGCATTCCTCGAGCGCACCGGGGCCAGCGGGGCGATAGCCGCGGCCATGCTGCGCCTGGTGGGCAAAAAACGCACTCCGTTGGCCATGAGCCTCACCGGGTTTGTGGTCAGCATACCGGTTTTCTGCGACTCTGGGTTTATCGTGCTCGTGCCGTTGGCCAAGGCCCTGGCACGCAAGGCCGCCGCCGGACGGCTTACTCTTTCTGTCGCGCTGGCCACCGGCCTCTATGCGGCCCATTGCCTGGTGCCGCCCACTCCCGGCCCGATAGCCGCGGCAGTGGCGCTTGGCGCTGATATCGGCCGGGTGATAGTGCTCGGTCTGCCGATTGCGCTGGTGCTGGCGCTGGTGGGTAATCTCTGGGCAGTGCGGTTCGCCGATGAACTGTTGCCGGATGAACTCGAAGTTTCGCAGCAGCCGCAGAAGGTTGACCCGGCAAAAATACCTGGCACCACGCGCTCTGTGCTGCCGATTGTGGTGCCGCTGGTGTTGATCACTCTGGGCTCGATTTTCGGCGGGGGAGAGGGTGTACTGGCCTCGCTGCTTAAAGGAGCCGGTCATCCGGTGTTTGCCCTGGGTGCTGGTCTGGCACTGGCGTTCGGCCTTCCCGGCGGGCGCGGCCAGCGGGGGGCGTGGATAGCGGCGGGGGTGAAATCCTGCGCCATCGTGCTGGTGGTTACAGCGGCGGGCGGAGCGTTCGGCAACGTGATCCGATCCAGCAGCCTGAGCGAATATATCCAGCAGATTCTGGGAAGCTGGCAGGCGGGCGTGCTGGTGCCGTTCGTGCTCTCGGCGGCGCTTAAGAGCGCACAGGGCAGCAGTACGGTGGCGATGATCACCGCGGCGGCGATAGTGGCCCCGCTGCTGGACACGCTGGGCCTGGGGGCGTCCGAATGGGGACCGGCCCTGGCGGTGGTGGGGATCGGCTGCGGCGCGATGACGGTCAGCCACGCCAACGACAGTTATTTCTGGGTGGTGTCGCAGATGGCCGGTATTCCAGTCCCCACGGCCTACCGGACCTACACCGTGGCCACCGGCCTGATGGGTTTTACCGGCGCGCTGATCACCCTGCTTGTCTCGCTGGTGCTGCTTTAAAGATTAGGCTAAGATCGCAAAGAATTATGGCTGAGAGCAGTAAAGATAGCTGGCGGCAAAAAGATCAGCTGTGAGCGGCGGCGGACTTGGACGGTAGCTTGTTGGTGTAGAGATAGATCAGGCGCTCGAACTTGCCGATAGTATCCATCAGCCGTGCGCCCCTGCTGCCGGAGGGATCGGCAAAATACTGCTGGTAAAGCTGCACCAGGTTGGCGGTCACGTTGCGGAACTCCGTGAACGATAGACTCAGCCTGCTTCCGCAGTGCTTTACGCAGCCGAGGTAACGGGTGTAATTGGGGTCGTATTCACCCAGTTTCCCGGTGGTGCGGATCATGCTCAGGTGAATGCCCAGAAACAGACGGTAACTGTCCTGGGGGGTCGAGAACCTGGGACGGTCGTCGGGAAATTCCCACCGCTCAAGATGCTTGATCGCAATGCCGCTGAAATAGATCATTTCTCTTTACCGGTAACGAGTTAAGTTCTGCTACGGCTCAATAATAACAGACAGCGGCCATAAGGCAAGAAAAAAACGGAAAAAGATCGTTTGTGTTTGATTGTTATATGGTTAGCAATTTCCGCACCCAGGTTGACAGGCAAGCGATCGGCGGATAAGATTGAGAGTGATTCCTGAAAGAATGACCAGCGGGAGAGTGTTGCCGAATGCCCACAACCAGCGAAATAGAACTTAAATTTCCGCTCCAGTCAAGCGCCAGGCTCCGGAAGCAGCTCAAGAGGTTGGGGTTCGTGTCCGAAGGCGAGGTGTTCGAGTCGAATATCGTGTTCGATACACCGGATGGAGAGCTAAAGGCCAGCGGACGGCTGCTGCGCTTAAGGCGCGACCGCAAGGTGAAACTCACCTGGAAGGAGCCCCACCAGGACCGGGCGCTGGCAGGACGCTACAAGGCCAAACAGGAGAGTGAACTGGAGCTGAGTGACCTGGAGACCATGCGCCATATTATTCACCGGATGGGTTACACCCTTGAGCGGGTTTACGAGAAATACCGCGAGCACTGGGTACGCCCCGATGGCGCTGTGGCGGAGCTGGACCGTCTGCCGCATATCGGACGGTTCCTGGAGCTTGAGGCTCCCGCCGAAGTGATTGAGGAAGTGGCCGCCGCGCTGGGGCTGGATACCGCCGAGGGCCTCAGGGAGAACTACATGACGCTGTTCCGTGCCTGGTGCCGCCAGCATGACCGTCAACTGAGCGACATGCGGTTCCGGGACGAGAGTGGGTAGGGGGTAGGATTAAAATACACAACCCCCTGTTTCCCCCTTGGTGAAGGGGGACTTTTACCGGACAGGGTTTATGTTGTCATTCAATCATCAGGGAATACTCGTCGCACACAGCAAAAAATCCCCCTTGGTAAAAGGGGTGTCCACGTAACGGGCGGGGGATGTTGGTTTTTGGATTAGCCGGGGAATTGAGCAGGGAGAAAACGATGGAAAATATCCTGATAAAAATTGTGCTGTTCGGTGTGGCGGTGGCGCTCTATCTGCTTGTCTTCCGGGCCATGCGTAAAAGCCGCAAGGGCAGCCAGACGGCGAGTTTCAGCGTGGGCGGACGCAAGAGGCGCGAGAAAGAAGCCTCCGAGATGAACCGCGAGGAAAGAATCCGCAAGCGCAAGGTGAGCCTGCGGGGTGAATCGAGGTTTAGGCGAAGGTTTTAGAGGGGGACTCGATGTTATACTTTTTTTATTAAGCCATGCCTTATACGATATTTGTACACAGCCGATTGAGCCTGCCTATACCCGAACCCAAGGTTTTCCAAGTGGCGTATACAAACTTTTGGCTCTTTGGTTTTGGCACCAAGATCATTTAGGATACTATCATATTTTTCACGCGATCCACTACGAGATGATAAGGTATTCGCTAGGTGATGCAAATATACATAAGCACCATTCTTAGCTGGCCCTTTTGTTAAGCCAGCTTCCATGAGTAATCTCTCGCATTCAGATTGCGAAAGACCCAGAAGCCGGGCATTGTGGTTATCGAGCAAACGGTTGTATTCTACTTGGGTATGCATGACTCTATCCAATCTGCTAAATGGTTTTTTACAACTGATTTACAACCCTCTTCATTCTGTTTTTAATGGCCTCAACCGCAACTTCAGCAAGGATCTCTTCAGGTTGGCCACCTAATATTTGAGCAAGAGCTATCAAGACATCTGAATCGGTTTTTTTTAACTGAACCGTGATGGGGACAAGGGTATCCAGTTGTTTTTGCTCAATTTGATCTGAAACTACACAGGTCGCCAGCTTGGAGAAAAAATCAATTATCCTATCGTGGTAGGATTGAGAAGTTCTTTGAAGTAGAACGTCACGCATCTTTTTATAATCACCATCAAGACTTGCTTTTAGCATTATTTTAAATTCTTCAATATTATCGAGACGCAACCTCCTTCTGCAGGCATCACCTATAGTTTGGTATGCAATACCGTACTCCTGAGAGACACGGTTGACTGCATATTGGTAAGAAAGATCAATTCCATCTCCAAGGTTGTAACGTTGTGCCGCTACTGTAATTACTTTGAGAATTTGTTCTAAAGTCCGTAATCTCAAGGATCACCTCTCCAAATTAGTGTTTATTATGGCGTAATGACGTAGTTAACGTAAGTATAATATGGCAAGGAAGGAATATCAAGGGATATTATTTCGCAGACCACAGTAGTAGTTCAATATTTTGCTGGCTAATTTGTTATATTATTTACCCAGAGCCGCAGCTGGGCACGGCATGCCGTGCCCCTACACCAAAAAATCCCCTCTAACAAGAGGGGTGTCCCCCGATAAAATCGGGGGACGGGGTGTGTGTTGGCGGGCGACGCATGCGTCGCCCCTACAATGTTTTCCCAGGTCCATACAAAAAGGGGCGGGTTTAAAACCCGCCCCTACATCTATCTATAGAAATGTTGCTACCCGCAATCAGCCGTACTGGTAAGTAACCCCGTAGCCGCCCTGTGGGTTGTCCCATTTAACATAGGGACGGCAGGCCACCTGGCAGGAACCGCACTCCAGGCAGTTCTCATAGTTCACAATGCACTCGCCGGTCTCTGGATGTTCTTCATATACTCCAGCCGGGCACAAGAAAATAATCGGACGGTTGGGGCATGTTTTGAACCCCTCCTGATCCACCTCGATATGGCTGTTCTTGTCTATTTTGCGCTTGACCAGCCCCAGCTTGTCATCCAGCGACAGCACGGGCGTGGGGTCCAGAATGCTGCGTTTGCTCTCTTCGCTCATACCATCGCCTTTCTCGCGGCCCAGAGGTCCCTCAGGAACGGGATCATCTTGATCCGCCGGCGGAATTTTTTGATGACATCCTTACGCACCTGGGCCTTGGGTGTTTCGGATACAGTAAAGTAATCCAGCATCAGGTCGATAAAGACGTCCGGGTACTCGTTAAGGAACTGCTTGTGGCTCTTGAGAAAATGCACCGCATGCCGAAAATGATACATGTCCTTCAGAACGAACGAGTCGTCGAGTTTGTTGCGGTAGCTCCCCAGCGTGGCCTTACTGAAATCACCCTTCTCTTTTGCCTCTATCACTGTCTCGCCGGCGAACACTCCGCTGGCCATGGCCAGGTTGGTCACCTCGTGGTAGATACTGGCGTTGAGCAGCCCGGCGGAGTCGCCCACCAGCAGCAGCCCGTCGCCGGCCATTTCCGGCAGCTCATCGTAGGTGTCCTCGGCTATCATGTGCGTGCTGTACTCCACCACCTTGCCGCCACGCACCAGTGCGCGCACCCTGGGGTGTGCCTTAAAGCGCTCAAGCTGGTCGTTGGGTGAGACTTTCTGCTTGATATAGTCTTCTATCGTGCAGCCCACGCCCACGGATATGCTGTCCTTGTTGGTGTAGATAAATCCGCTGCCGAGCATCCCGTGCACCGCATCGCCGAAAAACTCGTAGGCCACGCCCTGGTCGCCCTCAAGGTGGAAACGGTCCATCACCACCTCGCGGTCCAGCTCGATAACCTCCTTGACTGTCAACACCCGGTTACCGGCGGTCATCTGCTTGCGAAGGCCGCTTTTTTCGGCCAGCATGCTGTTGGCTCCCTCGGCCACGATCACGCAGTCGGCCAGCAACTCGTCGTGCTCGCCGCCCTCGCCACGGGCCAGGATACCTTTCACTTTGCCGTTCTCATCGCGCACAAAGTCATCGACAACCACCTCGGGGTAGATTTCCGCCCCGGCTGCCTCCGCCTGCTCGGAGAACCAGCGGTCGAACTTGCTGCGCAGCACCACGAAACTGTTGTTGAACGGCGGCTGATCGAACCGCTGGGTGGAGATTTCGATAGCCAGTTCACTGTCCGCGTTGAGCACACTGAACCGCCGGCCGATAACGTTGCGCTCCACCGGGGCCTCTTTCCAGAACTCGGGGATAAGCTTGTTGAGCACGGTGGTGAACAGGATTCCGCCGAACAGGTTCTTGCTTCCGGGGAACTCGCCGCGCTCCAGGACCACAACTTCCAGGCCCGCGCGCGCCATGGTTATAGCGGCAGCGATCCCCGAGGGTCCAGCACCGACCACGATACAGTCGAATTTTTCTTCTTCGGACAAAATCACCCCCTGATATTTAACTCTGTGCCCAAGCCTTGTTTACGATAGCTTGCCAAGCTCTTCGTTCAGCGCCGGCAGTATCTCGAACACATCGCCGACAATCCCGTAGTTGGCCACCTTGAAAATAGGTGCATCGGCGTCCTTGTTGATCGCCACTATCACTTTGGCCCCCACCATCCCGGCCAGGTGCTGCACCGCGCCGGATATACCGCAGGCCACGTACAGCGATGGGCTGACAAACTTGCCTGTCTGGCCCACCTGGTCGCTGTGAGTACGCCAGCCGGAGTCAACAGCGGCGCGGCTTGCGCCGATACCAGCGCCCAGCAACTGCGCCAGTTGCTCCAGCAGCTTGAAATTCTCGCCATCCTGCATCCCCCGTCCGCCGGAAACCACAACATCGGCCTCGGACACGTCCGGACGCTCGCCGGCGGAACGCTCCACGCCGGTGATTTTCATCTTCAGTTCGGCCTCGCCCAGCTCAACAGCCAGGTTTTCCACCGAGGCTGTGCGTGAGCTGTCTGTCGGCAGAGTATCGAACACGTTGGTGCGGATGCAGAGAATTGCGGGTTTGTTAACAAAACTGACAGTCACCTGCACCTTGCCACCGTAGGCCGGACGGGTAGCGGTCAGCTTACCGTCCACAAATGCGGCTTCGATACAGTCCGAGGCCGCGGGCGCATCCAACCTGGCCGACACGCGGGGAGCAAGGTCCTTGCCCAGCGCGCTTGCCGGGATAATTACCACATCCGCCGACTCGCTGGCGGACGCAACGGCCACCGCCGCGGCAAATCCACCGGGGCTGTAGTTTGCAAATTCGCTGTTCTCTGCCACGAGCACCTTGTCCGCACCGGCAGCGGCAAGCGCTGCGGGAAGTTCGGCGGCGGAATCCACTGTGAGCACCGCGGCCACCTGGCCGCCACCGGCCTGCTCCACCAGCTTACGGGCCAGCCCCAGCCCCTCTCGGCCGGACTTCTTCAGTTCCCCATCCCTGACTTCGACGGCTACCAGGACGTTGATCGCCATCAGTGATCTCCTTACGCTGTATATGAACGGTTTCTATTTATCGAAAAGTTATTGTCGAGCATACCCAGGCTAGAGCACTTTCGCTTCCTCTTTGAGCAGCCGCACCAGTTCCGGTACCGCCGCCGCGCCCTCGCCGACTATCATGCCACGGGTCCGCTCGGGCGGATAGCTTATTTTTTCCACCGTAAGCTGAGACTCATCCAGAGTGACAGGGCGTTCCTCGATCGGTTTCTTCTTGGCCGCCATCCTGCCCTTGAGCGAGGGGTAACGCGGCTCGTTGAGGCCCTTCTGGGTAGTAAAAACCGCAGGCAGAGGAGTGGCAAAGCTCTCCGAGCCGCCCTCGATCTCGCGCGTGCCGCTGGCCGAGTTGCCGCCGATCTCGATGCTGCTGATCTCGCTGATTGCCGGGATAGCCAGCAGTTCGGCCACAATCAGACCCACCTGGCCGTTCTCGTTGCCCACGGCCTGCCTGCCGAAAAAGACCACATCGACTCCGCTGCCGCCGATCTCCCTGGCCAGCACCTTGCCTACCTGAAGCGGGTCATCGGCACTTTGATCCGTCTTGAGATGGATACCCTTGTCGGCGCCCATCGCCATCGCGGTGCGGATTGCCGCCGCCGCCCCGTTATCGCCCATGCTCACAGCGGTCACCTCGCCGCCGTGCTGCTCTTTAGTGAGCAGGGCCTGTTCCACCGCGAACTCATCGAACGGGTTGAGGATCGTGTTGATATCCGCCGAGTCGATTGATTTCCCATCACTGCCCACCTGCACCCTGGTCTCGGTGTCCGGCACCTGTTTGACGCAAACGTATATATTCACATCTGCCTCCCTGATTAGTTGTCCGCTTGATTCCGTACGATCATTCTGTTTTGCCGTTTCCTATCCTGCCGCCCCTGCGGCCGGAAAGGAGTATAAATAATATAAAACTGCTGCTGTGACAAGTTTATACAGAAATCGGGCCCCGGGGCAGGTACACCGGGGTGGAGAAGTAAAAGACTTGACAAGGATTCGTGATCAGGTATACAATTGTAAGTTGATTATGATATAAGGTGTTGAAAATTAATAAAATAGAGTGGAACTGGTATTATCCCCCGGAGCGGGTCAATTGACTGAGCAGACATCCGAGATCCAAGGCGCGGCCGGTGGCCGGGCATTCGTGCGTAAGGTGGTCGATGTGCGCAAGGTGTTCGGCGAGGCCATGGCAAGCCAGTTGGTGGACGGCCGGATTGCCGACAAGGAAAAGCTGGAGCAGGTGAAGCTGAAGATCTCAGCCAACATGGTCAATTTTGTGGTCAAAGGCGGAGTATTGCTGTTTGTAGCGGACAGTAAGGAAGTGAAGCCGCCGCAAGGGCAGCTTGAGGAAGGTCACGAACTGAGTGAAACAGAACTGTTCCAACTGCTGCGCGAAACTATTTTCCGGATGCTGAGCGAGTTGAACAAGCCCGATGTGAACCTGCTCAAGGTGAGCCTGGCGAAAGATTTCCGCAAGTGCCTGCAAAAGATATTCAACGGCGGCGCGGAAAACAGCCAGGGCAAGTTTCCGGTCAAGGTCTTCCAGGATTTTCACCTGGACAGGGGCTATTACATAGCGATCAACATGCGCAACACCCGCAGTGTGGGCGATGATATCGACCGGATAGAGTGCGATGATGAACTGAAACGCGAAATCGTGGAAGCCGCAAGAGCGTGCCGTCACACCGACGGTAACCTGATGAAACTCTTCAGCTCCGATACGGCCACCGGGGCCGGTTGAGTTCCAATTTACTCGACAGCCGTAACCTTACTGACCCTGTTGAACACTCCCGCCTCGAAACCTCTCAGCCGTGCCACGTGATGCAGCAGCCAGGCCTGGACCCGTGCAAACGCCAGCGGGAATGAATGCTCTCCCAACGGGTTGGTAATTCTAAGCGGCACGATATTCTTATGTTCAGGCGTATCGCCCCTGTCGGTTACCAGCACCACGTGGCTGCCTGCTTCGGCCATCTGGGCGGCCATCGCCACGCACAACTCGCGGGTCCGCCCGGCGGGGGCTAGCATCACAGCGCGGTGGTCCTCGCCCAGCACCTCGTACGGCCCGTGACGGAACGCCCCGCCCGCGAAAGCCTTGCCGTGTGTACGGGCGCCTTCCATAAAGGTAAGGGCAAGCTGGTTGGCCGCGCACAGGGCCGGTCCACGGGCGATAAAATGGACACTCCCGGCCGGGGCCAGGTGCTCGGCAGCCCGGATTATCCGCGGCTGGTCCAACCCCGTACTCATTGCTCCGGCCAGCCTGTCCAATTCATCGGTCTGTCCGCCGGCGGCAAGATGCAGTACGGCCAGCGTATTGAGGTAGGTCTTGTTGGAGATGGATTTCTCATCCCCGGCCTTGAGAGGTAGCACGAGCGAGGCGGCGTGCGCCATCGTGCTGCCGGTGTCATTGACAATCGCCACGGTGGGGCAGGAACTTTCGGCCAGGCGCAGGGCGGCTTTTTTGGTCTCGGCGCTCTCGCCGGACTGGCTTATCAGCACGTAAAGAGTGTCCTCAAGCAGGTTGTCCCCGCAGTAGTGAACGTACTCTCCGGCATCGGTAAGGCTCACCGTCCTTCCGGCTGCGAGCAATCTGTCGCGGATCAGCAGGGGCGCAATTGCGCTGGTCCCCATCCCGATAAACGCTACCCTGCCATGTTTCTCCAGTAAGTTTCGCCAGCGTTCAAGAAGCACGGCTCCCGGGCCACGGTAAAAAGCGGCCAACTCCTTCAGGGCATCGGGTTGGGAGTCCACCTCTCTAAGGAAATCAGTCCTTGAATCATCAGTCGCTGTCATCAATCGCTCCCTGAACTTGAGCCGGGGCTGCCCGCTGCCGTGATTCCAGGCGTTGGGCGAGCCATCCCCTGAGGTTGAAAAATCCAACCGCCATCGGGATGAAATAGAATATGGTCAGCACGTCGCGCTGACGGAACGCAGTGCCCTCGTTGCCAGTAAACAGCGCCTGGGCCGAGGTGAAAACGAACAGGTAAACAAATATTATCGCCGAACTTCGGAAATGATAGCGCAACAGATACAGGCTGCCCGGCACCAGGCAGAAAACCAGCAGAAAATACCAGACAATCATCTGGGGCAGAGCGGGCAACTTATTGAAAGTAATCTTCTTAAACGGAAAAGGCGTCATCAGGTAATACCCCACCGCTTTCACGTAACTTTGCGCGAACTCAGCCGGAGTCATCAGTGGGCCACGGGTTTTGACCGTAAATCTAGCGGGTAAGAACTTGTACCACGATCCGCCAGTGGTGATAAATCCGATCTGGGAACCGACAATTCTGGTCTGGGCAGCCTGCCACTTCGCCGAGATGCCGGATGGTCCGAGTTTGGCAGCGACTGCCGCCAGCAGCAGCAGGATTATTATCGCCGAAGTCCGCACACGTTTTGGAATAATGAGTACGCAGGAAAGTCCGAGTACGGCAAACATAATAAGATGCGTGAACTTGCGCAGATGCCCGAAAGGGTAACACAGCAGGGCAAGTGGGAGCAGGTAGTGCCATTTTCTTTTTTCGGCAATGCAGATAAACCAGTAAATGAACAGGGCGGTGTAAAACTGTATCATCGGTTCCTTGAGCAACTCGACAGACCACATTATCAGCGATGGGAAAAACAGGGTAAACCCCATCGCCAGCCGGGCCGACGGTTTGTGCGAGCAGATTCGCATGGCGATAAGATAGATCAGCAATGCCGCCAGGCAGCCGGCAAGGGCGTTGATAATTAAAAGCAGGAACTGCGACCAGCCGAACAGCAGGTATATCGACCCGTAGAGCCAGTGAGTTATTGAGTAGCCGTAATCTCCGTAATGCAGAGGAGTGGTAATTCTTGCCGAATAAGAGAGCGAACCTGTTATAACTCTGCTAGCAATCTCGGCCTGAGTTAAATGCATGCCGCTGTCGCCGAAAATCGACAGGCCGGTACCTGTCAGCGCATTGGATATATATTTCAGACCGATAATAGATACTCTCAGCCCGATACCCAGCACAAACAGCTTGTATGGCCACCGGTCCTGCCAGGTTTCCGCTTTACGCCGAATTGTCAGAATTGCCAGGGCAACCAGGCAAACTCCCAGGCTGATTCCCGGAAGAGCCAGCCCAAGCAGGACGCTCAGCAGTACTATCCACCAGTACCGCCTGGCCGTGGACTGAATATATGATATTGAATTATCCACCATGCCCAACTAGCTGATATGAGCGGTATAACCGGATCAGCGCCGGGTCTTTTTAAGAGACGGCGGAAATATATCCGGCGAATACTGTGTGCTACTGCTATAATCTAACTCCGATCCACGGGCAGTCAATCCATTGATCTCGTTTCTCATTAATCCGGCTGCTCCCGGAATGTATACATCTACTTTATTGGTGGGATGAAATCTGCTATATTGTGACTTCCAGAGCAGATCTAAAGCGATTGCCCGCATTTTAGAGGATCTAAACTGGTAACAGTCTGTTTCTTTGGGGGAGGGGCTTCATTACTTTGCTCTTTGCGGCTGTGTTTAGCGGAGTAAATATTCCAGACCAGAGTGAAAGTGGGAGTAGGAAATGGCACACAGGATATTCTCGCTCGTTGTAGCGTTGATGGTAACTGTCTCGCTGGCTAGCGCGGCCGAAACAGTCAGCCTGCATTTTACCATCCATCAGGAAGCCGATATCTACGAGGAAAGCGATTTCGGCGAGCCGCCCCAGCTTGCAATCTGGCTGGAGGACCCGGAAACGGGGAAAAGGCAGACGGTTTATGTAACCTACCGCACGGCCACCGGTGATTTCTACGGCAAGGTGGAGTGCCCGGTCTCGCTGCCAGCCTGGGTGATGGTCTGGCGGGAGGAGACCGGTAACGAGGGATTTCCCACTCCCAGGGCCAGGACAGTTGAGGCAGTAACCGCCGCCACCAGCCTGGAGAAGGTGATCAACGCCAGTACCTCCGGGATTCCCAAGGGCAAAAAGCTGATCTACTATATCGAGCACAACGTGGCCGCGGATTTCAACGCCGCTTATCCGTTCGAGGGCGACAACATGCAACTGGACTACCAGCGCAACGGCCAGCCCTCGCTGATCTACCGTGGCGAGATTACCGCCGTGCCGGGTGAGTCATCTGTTCCTGTTGCCTGGGCGCGCACTGAGCAGTACCAGTTCACGGGCGAGATAATCAGAGACCTCGAAGGTATGAAAAACGCCCTGGAGTGCTTTTCGAAAATCGAAGTGAAAGTGGACGAGCAGTAGTTAACCCGAACGCCGAGGATATCTCAATGAGCAGCAACGGAATCGACCGCAGGAATTTTTTGCGTACCTCATCGGCGGCGGCCCTGGCACTGGCCGCGGCTGGAATGCCGGGAATCGGGCGGGCGCAGCAGGATGGGAAACCGCTCAAGGTTGGATTTATCGGGGTGGGAGGCCGGGGTACCGTGCTGCTTCGTCTGGCGATGCAACTCGACTGGGTTCAGGTTACGGCGATTTGTGATATCAGCGAGCGCAGCCTGGGCCGCGCCCAACGTCTGGTGGAGCGCCGTGGAAAGCCGCTGCCCGTGGGCTACGGCAAAGGCCCCGAGGATTACCGCCGTATGCTGGAGGAGTGCGACCTGGATGCGGTGATTATCGGCACACCGTGGAAATGGCACGTGCCGATGTGTCTGGCCGCGATGGAGGCCGGAGTCTACACCGGGGTAGAGGTGCCGGCGTCCCAGGATATCGACGGGTGCTGGCAGTTGGTGGAAACCTGCGAGAAGACCGGTACTCCGCTGATGATGCTGGAGAACTACGCCTATTTCCGCAGCGCGATGATGGTGATGAACCTGCTGGATTTGGGCTTGTTCGGGGACATGCTTCACAGCGCGGTGGGTTACCAGAAAGATGAGCGCGGAGTGAGAATAGGCCCCAACGGCGAGCTCTCGTTTTACGGAGAGATCAGGACCCGGCTGGATGGGAACCTCTATCCCACTCATGCTATCGGCCCGGCGGCCTGGGCGATGGGGATCAACCGTGGCGACAGTTTCGACTACCTGGTCTCGGTCAGCAGCCGCAGCATTCAGACCGAGAGATTTATCAAGGAGAAGTTCGGAGCCGACCACCCGGCTGCCAAGATCGACTTTGTCACCGGAGATATCAACACCAGTATCATCCGCACCGCCGAGGGCCGTACGATCACGGTCTACTACGACACCCAGTCCGCGCGGCCCTGGGACCCGATCCAGCGGTTCCAGAGCGACAAGGGTCTGTTCATGGGCAGCATGAACAAGATTTATGTGGAGGGAATCAGCAAGACCAACCGCGCCTACGAGGACGCCGGACCCTACTACGAAAAATACGACCATCCCCTCTGGAAAAAGTGGGGCAACCTGGACGTGGCCGGTCTGGGCCGCGGCGTGTGTGATTTCCTGGCGGTACAGCAGTTCCTGGAAGCAGCCCGCCGCAAAGCGCCCACGCCGTTGAATGTCTATGATGCGGTGGACTGGAGCGCGATCACTCCGCTTTCTATCGAATCGGTGGCCAATGGCAGCGCGCCGGCAAAGTTCCCTGATTTCAGCAAAGGCAAGTGGAAAGAGAAACAGGACAGGATTTACTACGGAGTCTGAGCCGGAGTTCGCTCCACTTCCCCCTTTACCAAAAGGGGGGGGAATATAGCCGTATAAAAGGATGAGAGGTAAAATTCCCCCTTAGAAAAGGGGGTGTCCACGATGAAATCGGGACGGGGGTTGTTGCTTCCCCCTTTACCAAAGGGGGACGGAGGGGGATTTATAAGCTGTTTTGAACATTATCTGCCAACACAACAATAGTGTAAAATCAGCATGGGAGAGCAAGTGGAAAAAGTGGGATTCATCGGGCTGGGCCTGATGGGTGGCCCGATGGCCATGCACCTGATCCGCGCCGGAGTGGATGTGGCGGTCTATAACCGTACGCCCGGACGCGCCGCGCAGCACGTGGAGGCCGGGGCACGGCTGTGCTCCACTCCCGCCGAGCTTGCAGGTAAGTGCGGCCTGGTCCTGCTTTGTGTCTCCGATACGGTGGACGTGGAGGAAGTTATATTCGGCAGTAATGGCCTGACTGGCGGCGTGGCCCGGGGCAGCCTGATTGTGGATCACAGTACGATCAGCCCCAGCGTTACCCGCGAGATAGCCGAGAAACTCCGGCAGAGGGGGATAGATTTTGTGGACGCCCCCATCTCCGGTGGGCCCAGCGGCGCGGAGGAGGGCACCCTGATGGTGATGGCCGGGGGTGAGGCCGGGAACGTGGATCGGCTTCGGCCCGTGGCGGAGCATTACAGCTCAAATGTGGTGCATATCGGCCCTGCCGGGCAGGGGCAGTTGATGAAATGCTGCAACCAGTTGGTGGGGGGGCTGCACGTGCTGGCCCTGGCCGAGGGATTCCGCTTTGCGGAGGAAGCGGGTCTTAAGCCCGCCGATGCGCACAAGGTGCTGGGCGGTGGGGCGGCGGGCAGTTTTATCTGGGAAAAGTGGGGCGCGATGCTGCTCGAAGGCGACCTCAGCCCCGGATTCAAGATCAAGCTGCACCGCAAGGACCTTCTGCTGGTACGTAAGGAGTGCGAGCGGGTGGGGCTGGAGTTGCCGGGCCTCAAGCTGCTGCTGGAGCTGTACGGCAAAGCGATCGACAGGGGATTGGGCGAGCTGGGCGACCAGGCGCTGGGCAAGGTGCTGTGAGGGTAGGGGGCGTGATTTCTGTTTGACCCGAACCGGCATCGTAGGGGCGACGCATGCGTCGCCCGTTTTATTGTGGTGTAATCAATATTTTACTGGTAATTGAGCCGCACGGATAAAGACAACACACCTCCCGATTCCTTCGGGACAGGCCGGGGCACCCCTCTTGTTAGAGGGGAATGTTACCGTACACGTTTTGATTATTACCTGTAGGGGCGACGCATGCGTCGCCCGTGTTTTATGGGCGTTAGGCAGGAGTTGGAGACGAGGCCGTAGGGGCGAACCTTGTGTTCGCCCGCCGGGGAGGGCTTGGATAACGGGGTTAGCGAATGACAACACACCTCCCGATTCCTTCGGGACAGGCCGGGGCGCCCCTCTTGTTAGAGGGGAATTTTATCGTACACGTTTTGATTATTACCTGTAGGGGCGACGCATGCATCGCCCGTGTTTTTATGGGCGTTAGGCAGGAGTTGGAGACGAGACCGTAGGGGCGAACCTTGTGTTCGCCCGCCGGGGAGGGCTTGGATAACGGGGTTAGCGAATGGCGACACACCTCCCGATTCCTTCGGGACAGGCCGGGGCACCCCTCTTTTTAGAGGGGAATTTTATCGTATACGTTTTGATTATTACCTGTAGGGGCGACGCATGCGTCGCCCGTTTTTTAGGGGCGTTAGGCAGGAGTTGGAGACGAGGCCGTAGGGGCGAACCTTGTGTTCGCCCGCCGGGGAGGGCTTGGTTAACGGGGTTAGCGAATGGCGACACACCCCACCTGCCTGCGGCAGGCACCCCTCTTGTTAGAGGGGAATTTTATCGTACAAGTTTTGATTATTACCTGTAGGGGCGATGCATGCGTCGCCCGTTTTTTTATCCCGCCATCTCAGCCTTTGGCCGGCAGCGCTGCCGTAAACTCAAGCCCCATCCTCAGCCACTTCCCCAACGCTTCATCAGTCTTGAACCCTTCTGGGCGCACATAGATCATCCCGTGCAGGGGTTTGCCGGTAAAGTCCATTTCCGCGGCGTGTTCCAGCTTAAGGGCGGCCTCGTACTGCTTCGGCCCCACCCGCACCATCAGGTTGCCCTTGTTGTCCAGCCCGCAGAGCATGTTGCCATTATGAAGGTAGCACAGGCCGCCGAACATTTTCTTGCTGGTTACGCCCTTTGTTTCGCTCAGCGCGGCTTCGACTCTTTCCGCCAGTTTTTCGTCATGGGCCATGGCGCACCCTCCTATCTTGTGTCGTTCCGCCAGTAATCCGCGTGATAGTACTGGCCGTCCTTGTTCCAGACCTTGCTCACAATATCGATATCCCCGTCCCCGTCCACATCGCCCAGGCGCGCATCGTGCCAGCCGGGGTTGTCCACGTGGATAACATGGATTGTCCAT